>Ga0136643_10002516_pt1 | contig 23846 bp, 10 predicted proteins | sample TergutLab28metaG_FD_96883 | JGI IMG/M metagenome (GOLD analysis project Ga0136643, IMG submission 96883) | Labiotermes labralis P1 segment gut microbial communities from Petit-Saut dam, French Guiana - Lab288 P1 (version 3) (version 3) | ecosystem: Host-associated > Arthropoda: Insects >... | reverse complement strand
TACAGCGAAATTAATGTGACTTTTTATAGTTTGTCTTTAGCAAGGACGATATAGCTCCCTGATGATAGTCCTAGGACCGAAATATGTCGGAGCGTTTTTAATGTTTTAATGTCTAAATTTTATCAATTTTATATATGTGCAGTATTTGGTATAATAATTGAGTAAAACTTGTGTGTTTATTTTAAATAATAGCCTCAGCTGATTTTGTCTTTGACCCTACAAGGCTCAGTGTCATGAAATTACTTCAGTCTTTGTTGACAAGACGGACGTTCCTTCTGATTACGTCCTATCTTAGATTTTCAGCTCTCTCCTAATATACAGTATTTGGCCCTTTATCTCCTATATTACTTTCCTTCGTGCTAGGACATTACTTGTTTCCTTTTCATAACCACATCCCCAGACATTTCTCTATTGAAGTGGGGGAGAACCTGGACAATTTCCTGCAGGGTGTTCAATAAAACCGCATATGCCTTCATCGTATATGCGAGAAAATAGTTAAGAAAATGGCTGTCTTACGAATGTGACCCTGTACAATCTAGCAGACACAACGGTGTTTCTGAAAACACCATGTTTCTTTTTCTTTACATTCGTACCATGCACCAACTAATGCACAAGTGACTGTCTTGAAAACAGTATTAAAATATAATATATATATTCATACACTGATGAACCATAATTGACTATTTTAACAAAGTGTAACTTTAGCAAGCACGGATAATGAGCTCCCTGAAATGGTGTGACTGCACCGAAACATGTCGAAGCTTTTTTAATGTAAATTTTAATATTGTTTTTAAGAAAATCACTTGTGCATTCGTTGATGAATAATAAACTTTGATACCATGTTTCCTTTTTCAGGGTAACAGAGTAAGAAGACCTCTCAGACCTACCCTGAAGATGGAGGCGATATTTTCCCTCAAAATCTTGGTGCCTGTCTACAGCACTTCACAACATCGCTTCTATTAATTTCTATGTCACCCACTCTGAAAATCTCTAATTCCACGACATTAATTTCCACAGGGAGAGAATTCAGGTAAGAAGTAGGCTTAAACTCGCAAAACGGAACAATTATATAGTTTCGATCAAATACTACACACACGCTCCGCATTAAACAGTTTTGTCTACCTCCTTAAACGATTACCAACTTACTAAACGTTAGGATTCGACTGCCACTTTGGACAAAGATATTCTCTGCTTGGCCACCATGTCCAAAATTTTATTGTGGTCCCGCCAGTACCTTACCCAGTAGACAAAATGGACTCCTTCCACGCATGGAAAGAGAACGAATAGTGAAATTTAGAAATTCCAGCAGTGCCAAAGTTAAGAAGACGCCGGACCTTATTCCTCTTTACCTGTGCACCTTCATAAACTGAAGCTTAGGAAAACTGGAAACTGCATTTTACTTCACTTTGTTTTATGTAGTGGAGATTTTGTATACTGAATTGCAATCCAACACGTAAACCACATGTACAAATAAGCTTTATGACCTCAAATGTTTAGAACTTGTACAAGTGCAATTATTAAGGCTGGTCTGCGATTGGTCTGTCAGTTTACAGGCTTGAACGATTTATTCCCTTTGCATAAGTTATGTAGAATTGACAGATAAGACAAGACAAGAGAAGACTAGACAAGACTAGACAAGACAAGGCAAGACGAGATAAGACAAAACGAAACGAGACAAGACAAGACAAGACAAGAGAAGACAAGAGGAGACAAGACACGACAGGCAAACTGAAAAACTTCACTGTTAGAACCAAAGCTTCAATGATGGTTTGCAGTACAAATGTTTCCGATATATGACATACCCATAGAACAATGTTAACTGAATTCCAACAATGTCAGGCTGATTCTAATAGAGGACTTGAATTCCCGGACTGCTGAGACATACAATGCCAACAACCCCATTCCCTCCAGAGGTTCATTTATTTAGCTGAAATTTGTTCAAAACTGAAAATCGATTTCTGTCAATATTAATTCTGTCTCAGCTTAAGTTCCAAAGCAAATTATTCTTCATATTTGCACAAAGCTTCGCAAATTCCTAAAGACTGGAAAAACTGGCATAAAATTTGTAGAGGTCTATGTTCCTGGGAAGAATGAAGAACAGCAGAAGAACAGAAAAACCGATACATTCTTATCACATTCTTTGTTCCAAACCGACTGTTTTAGGCGCGTTTGCATAGTCGCGAAAAGTGCCTACTGGCTTGTTCATGTCCTCCGTCAGTTTGTCTGTCTGACTCTTTGTTCTTTTACTTGTCCATCTGTCCGTCTGTCTGCATGTATCAGCCCGACTCTCACTGCACGAATTTCCGTGAGATTTAATATTGAATTTTATGATAATCAAGAAAAATCGGAAAAAAATATTGGGCAATTTATATGATGACACGAGTACGTTTATTTTTACAGGCGAAATTTAAACGCCATAAAATCGTTATTTTCGAGTCCAATGGTATCAGGCTTTTAAGGTTAGTCGAGAAGGTATAAAAATTATGCGAACACGCCACCACTTCATTCCCTATCTTGTTGGTATTTGCGTCAGAATCAGCAAATGGAACAGGGTTTCCGTTCCTCCTGTTTGTCTCTCCTCCTTCATTTTCTCACGTAGTACCTAAAACTCTTCATGCCAATGTTATGGATTTGCTGTAACTTACTTCAGGCTCGAAGAGGTATGGGGAAACTAGTTGTATAGAGTTCTGATGGTAATACATTACGCTTAGTACCACTGGGTGTTTGGACTCTGTCCACCGACTGATGTCCAGAACATAAAACAAAGTCTCACAAACATGATCTGATTGCGTCCTCAATTGAAGAGTTGCGGAGGCGCGAGGCACCAGTTTACTTGCATCCATTAGAAACACGGGTAGATGACAGCCCGAATGCTAGGACGTAATCACATCCAGTTTCGGTATCTCTGTGCTACATTCGAAATAGAGACACTCCCGGACTACGCAACAGTTACGTTTCAGAAGGTTAGGCATAAGTCGAATTTTGCGCAAGTTGGAACTGAGTACATTTATGTTCTAGTATAGCCGTGTATAAAAATGTGTCCAATTTAAACTCAAAACGCCAGCACGCTGGAACCTGGTCAGTCGCAGCCATGACCGCCCCGCTGCCGTCTGTATTATCGCCCAGCAGTATTCCTCACTAACCTTCGTCTCAATGGAATTCTATTCACGGAAAAAAAAATCGGCGAGCGTATCAAAATATTATAATTTTTAATTTTTAATTGCGTAATTCTGAAACTGCGTAATTTGCAGTTGCGTGAGTCAGTGTACTAGAAGTTGGGAAAAATACGGAAAAAAATAAAAACAGAGAATGGAGAATGTAGAATGTCTTCAAGTAGACATTATCGGAAATGAACTAAAATCATTTCGGAGAATGAGCTAAGAAAAAGCGGAGTTAAAAGTCAACATTTTGCAAAGCTCTGCTCTCTCTCTCTCTGTCTCCATTATAGACCCTATGATGGAAACACAGAAACACAGAAATTGTACAAAATACTGGACTTTGTCATTTGGCTGAATGCCCGACAGAATTTTTGTGTGCATTTATTCAGAGTGAAAGCTTAAATTATTATCTATAAATACTCAGAAAACTAAATGGATTTATTGTACTTTAAAGCAGTGTCCTTAATATAAACCAATCTACCTTTATATTGGTCTGGAGAACATGCCTTATAAACGCGCAGAAATTTAGTCGTTCCAGACTCTATTCATGAAGACTCGGGTTTAATCCAGGCCAGTCCAAGTGGGATTTGTGCTCGACAAAGTGGCACTGTGACAGGCTTTTCTGCGAACAATGCGGTCTTCCCCTGTCGGTATCACTCCACCAATGTCCCATGCTCACTGGCACTATATATATATACCTAGCAATTGACAGAGCACTTAAATATCACACTTCAAAAAGTAAAGACGCATTCGTGAACGTGCATAAGAAGCAGGCCTTCCTAGGGGAATATGGTTGCTGTTTAGCCGATACTATTTTCTGGTAATCATTTTATTTCCACTTTGTTCCTTCTGTGGGCTACAGCCTTCCTACTTAGCGCAGCTTCGTCGTATTCAACACAATTCTCTCCGACATTCAACTGTGTCAGTCAACTAGAATGTGCAGCTGATATACTGCATTAATAATACAGGAAATATAGATTTATTAGATAATTTTTTTATTAAATATTTTGGTACAATAGACACAACACGCTTCGTTACGCCGAGCCGCAAATATTAAAAAGCCGTACTCGTATTTGTACACTGTTAATTACTGAAAATGTGTTGGTCTGTCGCATGAAGTAAAGAGAAATGGTTGAGAATTTTATCAATTAATACGTAGTGCCACTTCGAGATTTATGTATGTAATACGACGCTATCTAAACCGTCGAATATATTCTTTCACAACAACATACGCATTCCAAGTAACTAATTACATGCAGCAGGCCCCTTGTTGGAAAGATAAAATTTCTCATCTAGTATACAAATTTCCTATGTTTTATGTAATCAGAATGTTTACTACCGTGTTCACAACAGTCCGCCATTTGCCACTATCCGGATCAAAATTTGCCCACTCCACGCCCTCCCATCCACTTTCTTGAGGCTCTGTGTTAATATTACATAACGACGTGGTTCATGATTTATACACAACACAAAATATTATCCGGATGATCAAATCGAAGGTGACATGGTTGGTGAATATAGCTCGTAAAGGAGAGAAGAAAAATGCATACTGATTTTTGGTGCAGAAATCAGTAGGAAAGAGGTCACTTGAAATATCTAGTCTGAAATGGGAGGATGATATTAAAATATATTTTAGATGAATATGATGAAAGCACAATGACTGCACCCACCCTGTCCCACTGAAACTTTGTCCGCCACAAATCCCATAGGTACTGACCTGAAATCAAATACGGGTCTCAGTGGTAAAAGGCCAAAGAAGAAATTAAGATGTGTAAATGAAAAATATTAATGGTTGCAGGAGAAACAAATCTTAGCGTACAGTATGCTACTGACGGTGGAAGATATTTGTTCCGAGGAAAACTACAGAAGTCTTTTGGAGCGGGTATTTGGTCCAAGGTTCAAGACGTTCGGTAACTTCAAAAATCATTCTGAAATCCACATGCTGTGATGTGGGAATATTTAATTTTCAGAATTGCTTAAGTATTTTCTGTACAAGCCCATCTATTACTGGAGAAATAGTTCCTTGCTCTTGAAAAAAAACCACCGAAAAACAAGCAGAAGTCGAAATTTAAGTCTTGCAGTATATTTCGCCATGTCGACTGGTAAACAAGTTATTGACATTTATGTGGCTCGTAGTAAGTTCCCATTCAACGTCAAGCAGTTCAAGGTCAGTGGTTTATTCTTCTCGGTCTGCTCGACATGGAAGATGAAGACACTACGATGTCGGTAACTACTTACCATTTGACAACACTCCCGTCGAATTGTGTCTTCAGCAATATCGCTGTGTAATCCTCAAATCCAACGTATCAACGATGCGTTTCATACATTACACAGTCACAATGAAACTTACACACGAGCTCAGCAAATATGTGAAATGTTACCACATCGGAATATATTTATGTTTTTAATAGGCTGCATCTTAAATGCATAAAACTCACCATGCACGCTACATGCCTCGCCTAAATCACATTCCTTCACTTTGTAACTAACCTCACCAAGCGAAGTCTTTCTTGAGAAGCCAATATGTTGCTAGCTAACCAATAAATTTTTGGGTTTCTGGGTCGAGATTTGAGAAGCGGACATTCAAATTACGAAGCTTAAATGCCAAATCTGTTAAGGAATTTGGGTTAGACAGCAGAGTTGTTGGATTAATTTGAATAAAAAATGGCCGGTAAGGTATTTTTAAAGACAGAATGAATTAACGTCACATTCAGCGAGTTTAAGTGAAGTTATTATATTACGATACGTTACCGTCATGTGCGCAACGTAAAAAAGGAATTGTAACAGAGTCTGTGGATTTAGTTCCTAGGCCACTTCAAGCTAAACACTCGAATACTAGTAAAAAGGTAAAGCAGTCCCGTTACAGGCATGGAGTGGCCCAGAGGGTTCCAGGAAGTTAAGTTTCCCAGATTACATGACAACGGCACAGGATGGCGGTAAGGTTGTCAGCCTTACGCACCGGCCGCCTGTATCCCCAGGAAATACTCCTGGTACTCATTTCTGTTAGAGGCTGAGTCGACCTCAGGGCCATAGTGCGATCGGAGGGATTTTATGTCAATGAAAAATTCCAATGACACCAACTGGGATAGAGCCAGCGACCTTCCGATTTGTAGCACAGCACCTTAGCCACTGTGCCACTGCGGCCCCACTCTAATACGAGTAATGTATGAAATTACTGCACTGTGACACTTCGCAATAATCTCCCTCGTTATGAATGATTGACTGAGTGGGCAAGCGATTCACAGCCATCGTGCTATTGTTAGGCCTGACTTCCGACTACAAATGCATTGTTATTAATATCCATTGGTGCTCTGTGAGGTACGCTGTGACGCCGAAGACCAATTTTGGCAAATCAGAGAATGTATCCTCTGCAGGGTGCGATTTGAGCTAGAGAGAGAATAAACAGTGGAGTCCAAAAATTTTAGGACTGATTTTTTTTTAAATCGAAGACGCATGTGGAAGACACATAATTCTTTTTTATTCAGAATAAGCTCCAGTGGCATATATATATATATATACAGGCTTTTGCGCGGTCGTACATTTTATGAAAAGCTGACGAAAATTCCTCTTTTTGGACCTTCTTAAATTCATCAATTATGGCCTATTCGATTTCAGCAACATCCCAAAAGTGGATTCTTTGAACTTCATTTTCAACTTGTGGAACAGAAAATAGTCTGGCGGAGATAAATCTGGAGAGTACGGGGGGTGATAAAGGTTTGTAACAATTTTGGGGGTCAAAAATTGGCAAAAACTTGCAGCTTTGTGGGCGGGCGCATTATCGTGCAACAAGAATAAATCTGAAGACCAGAACGCAGCTGGACGAGCCCGCTGAACGTGCTTCAGCAGGCGATCCATTACTCCTGTACAAAATTCTGCATTTGCTTTTGTTTTTGCCTCTGGTACGAATTCTTTGTGAACTATGCTTGGAGAGTCGAAAAAAATTATCAACATGTTCTTGATGCGGGACCTTTGGAATTTCAGTTCCTTCAGCCGAAGGGATGTCCCACCAACCCATTTAGAACTCTATCGCTTCGTTTCGGGGTCACAGGCAAAACAACAGGTCTCACCTCCCGTAATAATTTTGTTTAAAAAAAATGTGGTCTGCATCGGCCATCGCGATAATGTCTTGGCAAGATGTGACTCGATCTTCCCTTTGCTCAGGTGTCAAGGAGTGTGGAACAAAACGAGCACACAACTTTCTCTTTCCCAAATCCTTTTTCAGAATCCGAAGAACTACAGTCTTGGGGATGTTCAAAGATTATGCTATCATTCTTAATGCGATTCGAAGGTCAGTTTTGAACAATTCAGCAACAGCAGCAATGTTGACCTCAGTTCTAGTCGATTTTGGATGGCCACCTCTCTCGTCATCTTCTACCAGCTCCACTTCCGTCTCGAAATCAAGAATACCACCCAAAAACGTTTGATCTGTTCAGAGCCTCATTCCCATAAGCCTTTTGCACCAGTAATAGTGTTTCTGTCGCAGACAGACCGGCTGTGAAACAAAATTTTATGCTAACTCTGTTCATTTCCCTCAACCATGACGTATAAGGAAAAGTGACTTTACGAGACAAGTTATAATTCGTAAACTGTTGAAGATACACAAACGAAACTCGGTGTGTGAACGGACGTTGGTTGATAGTACTTAGTTAGTGGGTTGGCCGATAGGTCGCTTTAGTTCTGTTATTTTAAAAAAATCAGTCTTAAAACTTATGGATCTCACTGTGTAAAATACAGCATAGAGAATCAGACAACAGCGTTGAAAAATCTGGAAGTAACGCTTTGATTTATGAATTAAGAAACAACCGATGAAACATACTGTGGTGTAGTGCGTATATATTATGGTGAAACGTCATATAACGGAAGCATGGCAAAAGTAGTAGTAGTAATAATAATAATAAAACACAAAGTTAAGAATTAAAAATTCAAAAATAAGGTATTTACCTGTTCGATAGCCTACAAAGTACATCTCACTATCTTGCGCAGATCATGAAAAAATCTACATTCATACAAATTTTTATACTTACGTAAACCTGAGCAATTTAAGTGTGAAATACGTACAATTAAAAGTTCACGTTATCAGTATGCCTGTATTTTTGTAGCCTAAAGTCTATGATATTTAAAATAACACCTCAAACATTTTATGATTTGCAGGCAATGGTGTGAAAATTTGAGGTTAATGCTGACAATACGAAGACAAGCGTCCTGTGAAATGTGTGTACTTAACAACTTACACCGAAAATGGGGGAAATATTTACTTACAAATTTTCAATAAGTTCTTATCAGAACGTATAACGTAACACTACAGAACACACTATTCTTTTACCATCGAAATATATACTCTAATTCAGTACACACTCCCCCAGTAAAGGATATCTATATGCAACAGCAAAAATGCCCGTCGTTCAGAGAAGCCTTTTATTACACACGTAATCAGACATTGCACACGCACCTCCCATTGGACTCAGAAAGTCTCCTGTCTCATATTTCGTTAAACATTCGCGCCACTGGAATGTGTCTGAAATAAACGGTATTTATTTTGAAGTCTCAATTATAAAATAAAACTTTTTGAAGGATGGCGTGTGTTTTGGAAAATTTAGAGATTTCTTTCTGTTTCATTATGTAGGACAGAGCATAATCAACCTAACCTGAAAACTTACAGTACTAAATTTTAATCGAATTCCATTCAGTTGATCGGCATGAGCAAACACAAACAATGCCTTACACGTTTAAATGGAACGTTCGTACGAAGACCGCATATAGTAAAAATTTTCGAACTTTACATTCTATTCCGCTGACGGATATAAGAAGAGGTAAAATTGAATTTCCTTGTCACGCCTCATCAGTAATACTGTTATCTTACTCTCTGTGCACAAACTGTAAGAAATTTTGGGTAATGTGTCAATTACTTGTGACCGTCAAAACAGATGACCTCCAACGCTACTCGAGTGAATTCCGACAAATTTCATATTGCAGTCGACAGAAAATATTTGTACACAGATGTCATTTAGACGTGCAAAGACCAATTACAATCAGTACAACATATTCCTCAAAATCTACTTAATATAAAAGGGATTATTAAATTAAAAGCACATATTTATTATAAACGTTTAAAATTTTACAAAATATTATGTTCTGAAACATAACGCCGTAAATTCTAGGAAATTTCTAAGAGACTACACAGCGTTGTGCCCCACAGGGCACTCTATAGTCACCATGAAAAACCCCCAAATCTCACATTTGTAATTTCGTTGGAAATAAATTTACGATAATTATTTAACTAAATACACGAGAAATAATGTGTGTATCTTTTATGTTATTATATTATTAGCTAAGCAAACAACGCGTTTGGAAAATAAGCCTACCTAACTAACACGCAAAAGGTAAAGCAGTCTTATTACAGGCCTGGACAGGCCCAGAGGGTTCCAGGAAGTTAAGGTTCCCAGATTTCGTGACAACGGCACAGAATGTTGGCAGGGTTGTCAGCCTTACGCACCGGCCGCCTTTACCCCCAGAGAATGCTCCTGGTACTCATTTCTGTTCGAGGCTGAGTCGACCCCAGGGCCATAGCGCGATCGGAGGGATTTTATGTCAATGAAAAATCCACTGACACCAGCTGGGATCGAACCAGCGACCATCCGATTTGTAGCACAGCACCTTGACCACTGTGTTACCGCGGTCCCCAACAGGCAAAACTATCACCTACATATTCATTGATTTATTATGTCTCACCCAGAAACAGCTTAAAATTTTAATTATAAACGAAAGTACTCATACTTCACAACGGTTATGGTTGCTTTCACTGTCAGTATTATAGTAGATAATAGTCAAATATTTCAACAACACTCAAATCAAGCAACTGAAGTTCAAAAGCTGTTTGCTAAAGGTTAAGAAACACAGCATGTATTATATATTATTCATGCCGTACAACGTTTGTTGTACAAATGCCCCGAAGCACTGTACATCTTAGTTCCATATTCTTTCATACAGGTCTGTTCTACGCGAAGCAACCTGCAGCGTTCTTATACAAGATATCAGGAACTAACACCCTGTAAATTAATGAGTTAATGTTTTACACAAGATCATTTAATGGACATATATACCTGATTTTGACCCCACAGAGATCGAAACATGTAGGAGTTTTTGATGTTTTATTGTAATGTACGTGTGCAATTACGAAAAATGTGTATTTGTTTGTAAAATATTATAACTTAAACATAAGCATGGTGTATACAGCATCCAGGGCATTGGTTGACTTCATTCTAATATCTCGAAACCCGTAAGTGTTACAAAAATGACTGACTTGTCATAAACAAATATTGCCTTCTCTACAAATTTTTTTGCCTATCATTTCCATTTTTATAAGTAACCCATTTACTCAACACGAGCAAAATATGCATAATGATTTTCACTTACGCAAATTTGGAATGTTGTGACATTCCCGTAACAATCACAAATATTATAAATTCTGGCAGACGGACGGACAGTTATGTTCAAAATAATAGGTACATTTTTTTTTTCAAAAACTTGGTTCAGGTTCACTACGAAGAAACTGAAATAGAGACATGACCTAAATTTTAATGAAAGAAAATCCCTAAATTATAGACAGTAACTTAACACGGAACTGAGACTCAAGCAAGAAATATTAAAATACATAACAATTTGTTAGTATAAGGAATTGCTGACACAGTCACAACACATTAGCCTGAAAATCCATCGACAGTTTCATGAGACTAAAAGACAGTTCGTAATATCACACGTATAGGATTTCCACTGACACACAAAGCAAATCGCTGCAAAATAAAGGCAAGTCACACAGATATATACAATTTCAGAATGAAAATAATATATTGTTAACACAAATGATGACCGGAACAGCACATTTCATAGAAAACTAGTGTAGGAATGCTCACCAAAATGTAGGCTGTTATCCGATGGTCGCAGTTTCTTATGTTCTGACTGTAGGGAACGCAAGAAGCGCGTTGCGTGAATTATTCGTATTTCACCAAGACTAACGAAAACGTTTTGAGAGTTCGGAATGTCCGACTATCGGCCAATTCAACTGCACAAACCGACGCCTTTGTAGCAACGCCTACTTTGGCATAACTCCTCTCCTTATGTACACGAGAAATCGATACTAGCGCCAGTCATCTCGGCTGAATTTTAGTCGAGTCCCCCTGGTGGCGTATTCGAGAACCACATAACGCAGTTCGGGAGTTATACGTATGGATCTATATTCTTCTTTTGAAGTTCCTTTACAATACCTACCACAAGATCTATTTATAAACTGGCGTTCATATTAAAATAATATTACTATTCCACATTTATATCAATAGATTTTACTTCAAATAAGAACAGGTAGTTTACGGACAACTCTAAATGTATCGACCAGGAGTTCAGAAAGGCTCTCATGTAACCTACCGCCCTACTACATGTATTTCTAATTCTACAAAACTATTTGTAGTTATTCTTTCCGATTTTTCTATTTAGCTAGGCGATCATTATCTAAACTACATAGCATCGATGTTACGTGAAACAACATGAGTATGGAGCTTTGAGGTAATGAAACTGACGGGAAAAAGAGGAAGTAATAGGAAACAATCTTGTCTCAGTGCCACTTTGTCCACATAAACTGGACCGTAGTCGAACTCGGGCTTTTGCAGTGAAAATTCGGCAACTGACCGCCTGGGCTATGATCGGGAATTTATGTTATTAAATACTTACCACACAACAATTTGCACTTAAGAAGTTATTTTGGGAATACAACTACTGAATGCTTAAATTCCATGTCTATTAGATCCTATAAAAAGTGTTATGATGAGTTAAGGAACAAAGGAACAAGCTACATAAGATACAACACAATAAGATTAACTAGACTGGTCACATCTTGCGTAGGAAATGACTTTTAAAACACGTCAATGAACGAACGATGGTAGAGAGGGCGAGGAAGAAGACGTAAGCAGCTACTTGATAACCTTAAGGAAAATATGATATGTTGAAACTTTCACTAGATAACACTAGATCGCACTCTGTGGAGAACTCGCTTTGGAAGAGCTTATGGACCTGTCTCAATTCAGACTAAGAATGAATGAATATTGCATTATTTTCCGCGCAGAATTTTTAAGCTGTCTCCATCCTGAAATTTGGCAATGAACTCAGACTATTGTGCAATGCGTCGGATTCCTAAAATATTACACACGTTCCTTTTCTCTCCATCGACTGTCATGTCCACTGTACTTTTCTTCTGATCAGATACTTGGTAAGTGTGGCCGGTATGTCTGTAGCCTATTCCCCCCTCCCCCTCATCCGAGGAAGGAAACAAGTAATATTTCTGGCACCATGCTGTTTGTGTATTCCCTTACTTCAAGATTCAACAGTTTGATCAATTTGTACGAAATTCAGCGTGAACGTTACGCCAACAGAAGACACTGCGACGCTGCACCATCTTTGATTCCTTCAGACCAGCAACAAAAACGTGGTAAAGGATGAGCGCAAATGTGAATTGGGTATAACACTATTTTCAATGGTGATACTACGTGGTAATCGACCTTGGAAATAATATGCATATACTAGCAAGTAGGTATGAACCAATAACACAACTATTGTTAATTAGATGTTATATTCTAGGTTAAAAGACTACATGTTTCGGCCGGTAGTGGCCATCATCAGATCTTTGTCATTCGACACACTTAAGATTATTTATATAAATCTTAAGTGTGTGTCGAATGACAAAGACCTGATGATGGCCTATACCGGCTGAAACATGTAGTCTTTTAACCGTGAATATAACATCTAATTAACTATAGTTGTGTTATTGACTTCTTAACTAATTGCTAGTTTATACTACACAACGGGGATGGCACAATTCAGAGAATGTTCATATTTTTAACGTAACTTATTTCACGGTGTAAAATGGCGAGAAGAGAACCATGTTAATATTTCTGAAGCTTTCTGTTCTCTTAAAGCCAGGTATGAGAAATTTGGTACGAATACTGACTGATTACAGTTATACCCACACTGTATTTGTAAATCAACAATTAAAAACTTGGGGATTTAGCGAAACTTTAAGATTGTGACTGAAAACTTTAAGGTATGTGGCATCCACATCGCTGAATAAAATGAAGCAATATGGCGCTTATTATTTAGGTATGTAAATTGGAAGTTACGCCGATCCCAGTGGCCGCGCGGTCTGAGGCGTGGGTCTGCGGCCTTTCGCTTGCTGAGATTGTGGGTTCGAATCCCACCGGGTGCATGGCTGTCTGTCTGTTCTGAGTGTTGTGTGTTGTCAGGTAGAGAGGTCTGTGCGACGGGCTGATCACTCGTCCAGAGGATTCCTACCGACTGTGGTGCGTCGTTGTGTGTGATCTAGGAACCTCGTGAATGAGGAGGCCCTGGCCCACTGGGGGCTGTTGCGCAAAAAAAAAAGAGTTACATAAGAGGGAATTAGACATTGTCTTGTGTTCGGGCCTCCTCGTTTTTAACAAATTTCTGTTAAAAAGTAACAGTTTATTGCTGTTAAGCACGGCGAACTTGAAGCCACGCAAGCGTTTTACTTAGGTTGCTGGGTTGAGATGTGATCGACAAAATCGTTTCCTGTCGAAATACCATGAATTATTTGAGTGGGTTAATCTCAGACCGCAAACTGACGGTGACAGTCCGCAGTGAAGGTCGGTGCTCTAACATGTTGCGCCTCCGTACTGACAGACGGAAATGCGATAATCTCTGACTCATCGCAACTGGGCTTGCATGTTATGTGAGTGTAGACATTACAACCTGGACAAATTCATTTACATTTTAGGCGCGTTCGCAAAATTGCAAAAAGCGACTGTTAGGTACGTCGTGTCCGTTTGTCCGCCTGTCTGTCTGTCCGTCAGTCCGCATGGAGCAACACGGCTCCCACTGGACGGATTTTCATTAAATTTGGTGTTTGAATATTTCTCGAAAATCTATTGAGAAAATTAAAGTTTCTTTAAAATTCTACAAAAAAACGGGTACTTTACGTGAAGACTAATACATATTTTTGATAATATGTTGCTCAGTTCCTCCTAGAATGAGAAACTTTTCAGAATAAAAGTGCAGAGAAAATAAAAAAAGACATTTTATGTTCTATAAATATTGTTCGAAAATAGTACCGTTTATGAGATAATGGTGGAAAATAAGGTACGGCCGGGCAGGCCACAGGCGACAAACTGACAAATGCGCATTGCATGCCGCACACCTAAGGCTACAAACACATACCGAGAATATGCAGTATTTATTGCTTCTGCACTGCAACAATGGTTGCATGAACGCGACTTAATGTTACGTTATACGCACATTGTTCGTCCTGTTATTTTATACGATTTTCGTTTACTTAAATTCTATTTCCTGTCCTTGAGATCTAGGTTTAGAAGCTACTCACGTACATTTAAGTATTTCTCCACATCTGTCAAATGATTCTTTGGAAATATTAGGGAGGAGAAATGGAGCTAGAATTTCTGGTCATGACAAAGACACACCCCATTCACTCCACAGTTCTTCATCTGATCTCCAAAAGTTTAATGCCATAGCCATATAAAACTTCCGTCGGAATAGGTTATAGCGTCATACAAGGGACTGAATATTTTGTATCGTTATAAAAAAGTGTTGTTCTAACAGAAAAGCATGACTTTATCGTTAACAAGGAAGAATTAACTTTCACCACAGAATATTTGACGCTATAGACTAGGCCTACATGTCGCGTAGACCGATGTCGTTTAACTGAATTCAACCGTGTATGTAACCGACGTTAAAGCGCGCAGTGAGACAGCAGACGTCAACCCGCCCGCTTAACAGTACCGTCGAAGTAGTGTTTTACACTGAAACAAGTTTCTATATGACTCTCGATTTCTCCTGCTTTTAAGCGTCTAAAAATCCAGAAACTGCATTAAACCACTGACCTCATTACTAGAGAAACTGTCAAGTTTGTTACACATTGAAGATAAATGTCTTGAGGAATATGACGCCATTGACGGTCTGAAGCATCACTTTTAATATAACGTCTGTATTCTTCTATGTGTGCCCCCTAATAACTTTCGAAACAACGGACAGAATGCTACCGTATAAACGTAATGAAAACTTTATACCAAAGAGAAAATTGGCTCCATCGGTAAAGCTCGTGGCTTGTATTTAAAAGGTGACGGAATCGAAAGTCGGGCGGGACACCGACTCCCCCAGTAAGATTCATCGCTTTGCTCAGTACAAGACAAATGCCCGAATAGTACCTTATATGGGCCACCTCTTTTTCCGTCCACATTATTTCCAATTAACTGGTCACTTTTTTCAATTATTCATCACAATATGATTTGCATTACTGACGTAATCTTAAAAAACTACACGTGGCCATCATCAGGGATATAAAATTCAAAATTTATATACATTGTACAAAGTTTAGATACATTAAGGTAACTTTCGTATTTTATATCATTGATGTAAAACGTCTGCCCGAAATATGTAGTTCAGTGTGTGTATACAGCTAATTCTACTGTACCTGTGTGCATTTGTTGGTACATTTATTGTATATAATTGATTAATGCACGGATCATGAATAATACAAAAGGGGTTTAAGGGTATTCACGTTTCAGGCGCCCTGCAGTTAGAGTCTTCGCTCTTCTGGGGTGTCTTACCGCGTCACTGGCTGACTAGTGCCCAAAGTATTGGGCCCGAAGTATGGGCACTATGCACTACGCACTATAAAGATGGAGTAAAATAAGTAAACTTAGTAAGATTGACTTAAAATCTATCGATTTTACATTATCGCTACAGTAGGTCAACACGGAACACTTCTCTTTGGACTAACACAGTATAAAGCCCGAGATTTCCATTTCGAAAGTTTCCTGCATAAAACCATCAGAAACTAGTTATTCTGAATACACACACACAAACACACACATATATATATTGTATTTCCGTATTCCTTTCATATAGAAGCTGGAAGAGTATCATGGGCAATACCACAGAGAATTCCTCAAATATTCCGCTCCGTTCAGTAAACGCAATCTTTCTAAAGTATCTGCTTCCATTCGCCATAATCGTGTAAGGAATCCAAAGCCCGTCGGATTCTGGGAGAGAAAGGGCGGAAGTGACAGCAGCCTCGCTGCTTTCCTTGCTAGACTCAGTGCATATTCAGACCTTCGTATAATGTTACCACACTGCTCATGCATATGTTGCGTCTTGCAGCGGTTCCGGTAGGCTACATTAATTAACTCACCAATTTCGAAAGAATTTGAGGTCTTCAAGGGAAGTTAAAGTAAAGACATTACTGTGTGTCTTATGTGATAAAATCACCTAAATTCACTTTTATTTTAATACTTATTTGCATTACTAACATACGGGATGTGACGCCGTGCAGTTTGGTGAGATATTTGTAGACTTTTCAATGATGATATTGACTGTATTTTCAGGGTCCAACAAACTTGTTAACCACAAACTGCACGTCTTCACATACAATGCGACTATAATCACACTGCAATAAGAACCCCAAACGCACTTATTCGTACACTTAGCTAGTAAAAGGTAAAGGTAAAGCTGTCCCTTTACAGGCCTGGGTTGGCCCAGATGGTTCCAGGAAGTTAAGGTTCCCAGATTTAATGACAACGGTACAGGATAGTGGTAGGTTTGTCAGCCTTACGCACCGACCGCCTTTACCCCATGAAATGCTCCTGGTACTCATTTCTGTTAGAGGTTAAGTCGACCCCAGGGCCAAAGTGCGATCGGAAGTATTTTATGTCAATGAAAAATTCCAGTGACACCAGCTGGGATCGAACCAGTGACCACCTGATTTGTAGCACAGCACCTTAACCACTGTGCCACCGCACCCTTAGTTGTATCCATCTTTAACTCCCTCTTCTTACTCTATTTGGATATTTTATTAGAGAAACTAAATCAAATATAAATAACTGAAACATATACCATGCATCACAAAATGCAAAACTCAATTCCATATCATGATCAGAAAAGACCAGAACAAAATATAACGTCAGTAAGAAAGACGAAAATTCTTATATTATTATGTAAAAATCGAATTCAGAGGGAAAAGATGTGAAGCGTGGATAAGATTAAACTGTCTTCGAATACAGACAAGATTTTGTAATGACGGTGGTAGACATCATTTTCAAATACCGACATGTAGACCTAAGAGAAAAGTTTCAGGGAAGAAAAAATGTCAAGAATGTCGAAAGGATATTCTGTGACACATTGTCAGGCATTAAGCATTTTTATCTTGTGTATAAGTGTCCCGATAAAACGCTCCATTCACGGGTCATCAAAAAGGAAAATGAGCAAATCTACTTTCTCTTATAGAAGAATAACATAAGACACGGAAAGATAATACATTTTCCAGTATTAAACACTACAATGCAAACACCTGTGTCTTTCTCTTTTTAAGACATTTCGTACTTGGAACAAATGTTAGGTGCTTTTCTTTAGGTTTGTACCTGTAGATGTCTATTCCTAAGACACGTTTTTCTTATTTTCAAATAAGGATCACTAAGCTACAAATTTTCGCTACCACGTCTCTCGCGTTCGATATAATTACCTTGCACTAGTGTAACTGGATTACCTCTTTTACAATACTGACGCGCTGAATACGAGTTGCACTAGAAATTGAGCCTGGTCTTACACAGACTACAGACATAGATTTTGCAATTCAAATATCTTGCAGTTAAACTTTCTGGTTATGCCACTTTACTCAAATGATGTAGCCTTCACATCTAGTAGGTTTCTACAGAAACCTTGCAAGGATACCTATTCTCCATTACATGCGTGAACGGAAGACAATAACACTAGCTATCCGTCACAGCTCTTGCTCTGCTCTTGAGCCTTACGACCCTGAACATTGTCTTCCTTATTCCAAATGTAAAAGATGCGTCTATGGAACGTAATATTTCACTGCTTTATATGCTCTGTTCTGAGATAATTCCATCAATACCTTGCGATTTGTTTGTCACGCTCTAACCTGTGTGTTTCAGTCTGCCTAATTTCGTTAATTTCACTTACATTCAACAACTGACAGACACCTCCTCCGTCTGTTAAAATTATACAGGAATTTATGATACGTGGCGAAACCGTTAACTGGCTGAGGTAGTGAATGATTGGCAGTAGTGAGAGCCAATGCAGCCCGAAAAGTGGAAAGCTGAATATAATCAGAGTCCATAATTTAATGACATGCCACAGATACTGACAGTAAGGGGCAGGAAAATTCAGTTAATTTATGGTTCAAGTGGAGAACTGCTGCCTAAGAAACTATATCAAACAAAAACATCGGAATGATACATTAAAACAAAATTCTGTCTTGTAAAGTGGTTCATATTCCTTAATAAATTAACCTGAAGTTCTAATGATCCAAATGATTAAATACAATGCAAAGTCGAGCGTAAGAATCAAATGAGATTTGAGATTTATTCATTCTTTCTATAGAAATATTAGTTACATCTGAAATCGGAATAGGAATATTTACGGAAATAAAAGAAAAAATAAAAGGTAAATAATAACTTCGAAGAGTAAATAATACCTCACTTGCAACTATGTTGTTAGACAAAGAGTCGAACTCACTTATAACATCAAGAATATTTTGTTCCTCTACAAAGGAATTTTGTTTTAACTGAGGAGAGCAATGTTATAACTAGCAGTGTGGAACTGTTACCACAGAATATCTCACGTTATAGGCGAGGTATCGCATTAACCGATGACGTTATAACCGGATTCAACAGTACTTTTTTCTTGGCGCGTTTCTGTAGAATTCTACGCTGAATTAGGTTATCAACGTTTCAGATTAAGCAGCTGTATCCACCTCAGAATACCTCAGTCTGAGTCAAGTCACTGAATAACACAATCTGAATGCTTGGTCAGTCGTTAGTTACTAAGTAGCCAAGAAATAAAGTGCTTTTGTAGAAAACTTAGTTTTATAAGAGTGGAGAAAAAAGTCTAAAATTGCATCCGTTCTGACGCAGTTCAATCTGCTCACAACGTCAAGGTCTCCTTCTACAAATGTGAAGTTGTAATATTGTTTGCCCCTTAACATTTTACCGTTTCAGGCGATGTTATCCGTTAATATTTTCGATCCCACAGATTTCTAATATCGCGCCATGGTCGAGAATTTACATATAAAAGCCCTCCTTTTTCGTCTTAGTTGTTTTAACTGCGTAACAACGTTACAGGAATAACACAAGATTGTGGGTGTGTCTACATACTGCGTCAGTCGTCCTGTAGCAGGATTGTTAATGTTTTCCCCTCAGGATGATGGACTTGCTCCTATCAGTAACAGAACCTCAATTCCTTGGACTTCCAGAATTTATCCGTAGAATGTGAAACATGTGAATGCTAAACTTGGTTAAACTTTTCGGGATGCTTTATACGAGTTTAATAAAAATTCCTCATTTAGTTTAAAAACCACTAGGAAGAATATACAGCAGAGCACTTGATATAGTAAGCCCATATTATAATAAATAATTTTATTTCCTAACTGTAGAAAAATTTAAAATACTTTTACACACCCAGTGGCAAAAGGTTTCCGCCAGCAACTCTGATGAACGTAAAATCCTACCCTCCTCCTCCCCCTCCTCCCACCTGTCAGCATTGCGTGTCCAAAGTGCCTTCGGGAGCCCTACACAAGTCGTTCAAATACAATCAACATCGATTTGCATCCTGCATGCCATTATGACTATTGCAGCCATTTGTAGGTTCGAGCCCTGCCAGTGGCAGAGGAAAAAAAGTTGTTTTACACTATGAAACAACTCCTACTTATAGCGGGATCTAACGAACTCATTCTCTATAATAATCCTTAGCATTAACAAAACATATTCAGTATCAAACATCTAAGTTTCATCTTACATATTTAACATATTGTTTATGTCATAAGATATGGCGAACGAGAAGCTTCCAATAGGTAGGTAGGTTTTCACCCTTTTTATAGGCCACGAAGGACCTTAGGGTGAGTAGAGATATAGCTCTACTCTTTCTAGGACCTCGGCACTGGATGGGGGTGGGGGGTCAGCCCCACGCCCTGGCCGCCTCTCCCCGGGAAAGACCCGGTACCCATTGTACAGGAGGCTGGGTGGGCCCCAGGGCCGGTCTGGACTGACGGAAAATCTCGTCCCCACCGGCATTCGATCCCGGACCGTCCAGTCCGTAGTCAGTCGCTATACCGACTAAGTTAACCGGCCCACAACTTCCAATAGTACTTCCAAAAATATTAGTATATCCATCATCTGTAAGTTTAATAATGTCTAGACTGAATGCTCACTTACAGAAGGCAGCCAAATATGTACCACACCTTCGACAGAGTACAAGGTAAAGGTTCTATTCCCTGATATACAAAGCCCTTTATAATTGTAAATGGGTACTAACGTTTCAGAGGAATCTGATACTTTCACTTCTTTCGCTAGAATATAAAAGGTTACTTGGTAGACAAGGGTGTAGAAGACACAAGGCGGGAATCGACAAAGTGCAACAGTGTTTAACTGATTCAGAACCGGTTCTAGTCCAAGTGTTGCGTTATAAAAGTTAACATTTTTGCTTCTATTCATAATTTTACTTGATGGGTCACTACTGATTTTTCACAAACATTCTCCACCATATGGATTTTCAGCTTGTCTCGGCAGTAACAATGGAAAATGTTCCTTTTGGAGATGTGAGGCCATGAGGTGTAATAAAGGTATGAAGGTCTCCCCGGAAAGTAGCTTGCTGGGACAGAGTGAGAGTAGTGCTATAGCTCTACTCTTCCTTTAAAATAGACGCTAGATGAGGGTGAGTGGTTGACGCCAAGACCCGGTCGTTTAACCTTCGGAGGAAGCGATCCGGTACCCAGTGTAAAGGAGGATTTGTGTGCCGCAAGGCCGGTATGGACGGGTGTGGAAAAAATCCTTTTCCCCATTGGGGTTAGAAAACTGGACCGACCAGCCCGTAACAAGTCGCTATACTGACTACGCTGCCCAGCCCTTCAGTTTACTCTGGTACAATGTGTACATATTGACGTATCGAATGAACATTTTGTCCCATGTTTAGGAAAGGTTGATGAAAGCACTGCGTTCTTCTACCCTGTGAATTGAAATGGCAGATTACCCGGAAACGTCCGTATATATTTAGCAGAATTATTTAATAGTATACCAACTGATGCACATACTTTTTCACATTAAAACACTAAAATTGCTCCGACATGTTTCGATCCAAGGATCATCCTCAGGAGCTACACTTTCCTTGCTAAAGTCACTTTTAAAAACTGGTTACTGATTGCTTTCGTTATATAATCCTGATTCTGTGGCAGCATGTATTGTTGTGTAAGGGCATGTTGCTAAGAATGCCCGACTGCGGGTGTGCGTCCTGTGCTTTGCAGCAAATTTTTGTGTTTTAATGTGAAAATGTTTTATGTATGTGCATCAGTTGGTATACTATTAAATAATTCGATGATATGCACGGTGCAGCAACAAGAATATTTAACAGATCTTATGGGGGTCATATGACAGAGAAAAATAACCATTTGAAACATTGAATTAAGTAGAGTCGAACCCATTTATAGCGTCATGAAAGGGACTGAATATTTTGTGTCTTCATTAACGCGCGTTGTTCTAACCGGGGAGTATAATGTTACGGTTAACAGCGAGGAATTAATTGGTGCCACAGAATATCTGACGTACTACACTAAGTGTTGCATAAACCGATGTCGTTACAACCGGATCCGACAGTGTTTTGCATCATGTCTATTTTATAATCCAATGTGAATGATGTACAATATTTTATTTTAAATGTAAATTACTGTATATTATAATGTAAAAATGCATTGAAATTTGGCATTTTGTATAAACTACTCCTGATGCTACCAAAATTATTTTCGAAATGCAGAGTCGCGAGAGTATTCTAATGAACATAATCCATTCGTTCATATTTATATTAAGACTGACAGAAAGAAGCACTGAATTTACTGCTGCTTCATGTTTTCAGTTAGTAAGTTTTATCGCTATAACATTCACTCTTAACAGGGTTACATGATTATGTGTGAAGTATGGAGGAGGATCTTATGTTTATTGGACCGTGCATTATCTTGATAATTGAATAAAGAGAGACCAACTTGATGTCATTTACTTTATTATTTCATTATTTAATGCTCAACATGTTTCGGATGTTAATACATCCATCCTCAGGAGCTTGCGACTTATTTATAGATTTATTTCATGGGTTGTATTGCTCTGGTTCGATGTGTGTTGGTGTTACGTTGTGGTTTGGTTGGGGTATGCAGGCTGAAGCACTGCTTCAACCTGCTTACGGATACCACACCATCCCTACCAAATCACAAAGTGACACCAACACACATCGAACCAGAGCAATACAACCCATGAAATAACTCTATAAATAAGCCGTAATCTCCTGAGGATGGATGTATTAACATCCGAAACATGTTGAGCATTAAACAATGAAATAATAAAACAAGTTACATCAAGTTGGTCTCTCTTTATTCGACTATCGAGGAGGACTTTGTGAAATGCAGCTGCTTCTGATCCTTCTGGGCTACCTGCACGTTAAAGTCATTAACAGACTCTGCGCCTCAAACTGCATATAATCAATGAATACCGCAGAATGCATATCGTATTCTACAATGGCATGAAGGGATAATCGTCAGCTACGGTCCAAAGGAACTGCCCCAAAGGCACAGTGGTACATCAACCTGCTTAGTAACTCACAGCTTCGCAATGACATCCAGCGGTGTTGTCTGTGTTAAGTTAGTGCAGTGTCGCAACACGTCACCAAACAAACGAAACCACATAAAGCAGTTTGCATGTCTTATGAAGGATGATGTAGCACAGGTGGTCCGAACAATGCGACATGCAGAGCTTTTACCGTACGGCAGAAATTCATGACAGCGCAGGGTGAGACTAGATTATCAGATCCATGTCACTTCGTGTCTCGTATGAAGCGTACAAAATAAGCGTTTGTCCGTGTCTCCGTTGTTGCTCTTTCCAAAAATAATCATGTCAAATATGAATATAATCTGAACTGGGATCTACATCGAAAGACTTTCGGGGACGAATTTTCTATTCTTATCGGTCCATTATTATTCCTCTTTACGGGACAATCAGTTGTAACGATATATAAATAAGTGGCTCAATACAAGACCACCTGTCTTATGAGACTGATAAACCTTATTTAAAAAGCCTTTCGACGAGGTAAAGAAAATATCTTAAAATAATGCACATTTTTTCTGACCGAATTAAGTATAAAATTTAGGAATAAATGTCTGTGAAATAGTGCTATACTGTCCGTGACAAATAAATATCTTAACCCAATTAGAATTTCGATTTACACATAATGTTCTTAAAAACTAGACGTTTTGAGTAAAGCTTAAAGGACACTTCCCCAAGTCATAAAATTTCAATTCTTCTGATACCGACATTGTTACTGTATTTTTTTTATCTTATCTTCGTGAAGAGCTTTTAAGTGAAGTTTTTATATACAGGGTGTTTCACGACATTAGGGCATAACTGCAGGAGGTGATTTCCTAGGCCTTTGTGATCAAAAAAGTTCATATAAACATGTGTCCGACTTTGGACGGTTACGGATTTATGACCGTTTTTTAATTCCCGTACACGCCCTCGTGTGAACCGCGTCTATCAGGTGGCGGGTCGCTATTTTTAGCCAGCTACAGACACTTGTATGGTACATAAGGCGTGCGGGGAAAGGTGG
>Ga0136643_10002514_pt1 | contig 23854 bp, 19 predicted proteins | sample TergutLab28metaG_FD_96883 | JGI IMG/M metagenome (GOLD analysis project Ga0136643, IMG submission 96883) | Labiotermes labralis P1 segment gut microbial communities from Petit-Saut dam, French Guiana - Lab288 P1 (version 3) (version 3) | ecosystem: Host-associated > Arthropoda: Insects >... | reverse complement strand
CGGGAAAACATGAAGTCAAGGAACTCCAGAAAACAGCCATATTGGGCACTGCACACATACTTCGGAAAGTACTAATGTAAAAGTACAATAGATTCGACACTGAAACTAACGATATCAACACCATGAATAGTAACAACAGAATAGCTGCAACACTGTATTCTCTAGGGTCATAGTTTGTCTCAGGAATATAAGTATAAATACCCTGAATAAAGGAGATGATGATGATGGTGATGATAATAATAATAATAATTTATTCCAGTAATAATTGGAGCCACTAGAATAGTGACGAGAAGCTTAAGGAAAATTTTGGGAGGTAAACCAGGAAGATATTTGATAGATTCACTACAAAAGACAGCTACACTTGTAACATCGCACATAATTTGGAAAGTACTGCAGTGTGATACTTGAAGCCTGGGAGATGGGGATTACCACTGGTTCAAGAGAAGTACCAGGAAGACAAGGCCTGTGACAAGAGACGATAATACAAATAATAATAATAATATGGACTCATTGGTTACACACAGGCAGAGAAGTTACGGCAAATAGACCAGATATAATAATTAAAAACCAAAGAGAGAAACGTGCATACTGATGGATGAGGCAGTACCTGCGGGTAGAAGATTCACACAGAAGGAACAGAATGGAAAATAAAATACGGGAGATTATATGTAGAGATACAGCGAATGTGGAACGTGAATTGTTTGATCATACCGGTAATAACTGGAGCCACCGGAGTAATAACAAAGATTTAAAGAAACATTTGGAAGCCATACCAGGAAAATATTCATCAGATTCACTTCAGAAGTTAGATATACTTGGGACGTCCAATTTGACATTGCAGTCTGAAAGTTGAATCCTGAGGGGTTAGGATCGCCGTTCAAGTGAAATACAAGAGAGAAAAGTCCTGTAACAGTAGACATAATAATAATAATAATATTAATAATAATAATAATAATAATAATAGCCAAAGTTATCAATCAGAAACTGGCAGAAGCAGCTGAATTGATTGAGGATAAAAGTCCATATTATAAGTACACACCAGCCAATGTACTGGAGAATGAAAATTTCAAGCTGTACTGGAATCGCAGCATACTTACGGACAAAACAGTACCTTTTAATCGACCCGACATAACTTTTATGAATAAGAAAACAAAGAACACCTTTTTGATAGACATAGCTGTCCCAAATACACATAATCTCGTCAAAACAATAACCGACAAACGTGCACCCGAATACATATATACAAATTAAAAAAATCTATAATTCTTGGCACATGTTCAATTGTAAGAAACTTTTTAAACTACAAATAAGACCACCGAGCTTAATCCTGTTGATTACTACATCCCAGGAAAGGTAAATATTTCCCAGCCAAAGCTGAGAAGTGAGAAATTCGATGATGATGATGATGCTGATAATAATAATAATAATAATAATAAACGCAGTGGCTGTCACTGTACCCCCACGTCTTCCCCCCGTCTCTCTCTCTCTCTCTCTCTGTTTTCCTCTTAACCTTCAAAAGGTTAATTGCCTTTGTACTGATGTGTTGTGATGGTTACAAATGATCGCGTAATGGCTTCATGCTTTGGTACATGTAGCGACGTCTATTTTCTCTGAACTTTTCTGGGGTTTTGTATACCGTAGACTGACAAAACGTAGGCTACCAGTATTGATTTATTTGATTATCGTTGACTGTTGCTTCGTATTCGGAAGGTTGCGGTTTTAAATCTTGGCCCGAGTCAAAGTGTCCTGTCTGCGTTTCTTTTTTATGTGTTTCCAGTCCTTCCGGACAACCACCGAAATAGTGCCTTAAAGAAGGCCACAAGTATGTCCTTTCACATCTTCTCTGATTCATTCTTTACTAAATCATCCCATCATTCGAAGCTGCTTAGTGTGATATGCTGGTAAATACAGGAATACACTGTAACTCTTTTAACACGGCACTGAAGTAAGGGAGGCAGCACTATATCAGGACACATTCTGGCGTACCTGAAATCCTTTATGATAAGCGTAATGGTTGTTTCGTTGGGAGCACGAGGTACAACCTAAAATTTACAGTCTTAAAAACAATCCCCATTGTGTTTTGGACAAATAGTAAATCCAAGCGCAACAATTGTTTATTCCAGTGTAAATTCAACAACATGTTTCGGCCTCATAGGCCACCATCAGTTTGACCAAGAATATAACACATTACATTCTTAGTCAACCTGATGATGGCCTATCAGGCCGAAACATGTTGTTCATTAACAATGGAATAAACAACTGCTGTCTTTGACAGGATTCACTGTGTTTTTGACTGAAGTTAAAAACTGAAACTGGCTGTTGATAGGGACGTCTTGGGTATATTTTCCTTGCTTCTTGATCTGTCATTGTTTAAACAAATGGCGCCATTCACTAGGCTACTGGTGCTTCGAAACTCTCAATATAGTAATGTCTTGGTTTAAACATTTCTGCTTTCCTTCACATCTACCATCGAATTTAAGTAATGCTGGTGGTTGTTTTATAACCTTACGTGCTTACACGACCGTTAGCACAAGAAATGTCATTGAGAAATATATCTTGTATCACAACTGCCCTTACCAACAGTAGGAGTTAGCGTAAGTTTCTAAAAATAAACACTTTTTTCGGCCTGATGAGAAAATACGGGTTGTGGGAGCTGCTCCGTCGAAGCTAATTGCAACAAATTGCTTTTGATTTGTAAAGTTAACTAATCCGTCAGTACTTTCTGAATTCAGCTCAAATGTTCTAGGCACTAATTAACTATGACCACGCATCAAAGGCGGAATTTTCTGTTCCTTCGCGAAACGCAGACAGTAGTATTCTTAGCGTGTTTAAATTTAAATTAGCACGTGAAATATAAACGAGCATCGTAAAAAGACACCGCAGTAACAAGACTACCACTATACCGGGTCTTGGGCTTTCGACTTTTTCCTGGGTATTTTGTCAGGGTGCTACGACCCCCCTACGCCGTGCCGCCGTGAAGTTTGGTATTGCCGCCGTGTGGTTTGGTATAGCCGCCACTATCGCCACCCCTACGCCAAACTGACCTAATGTAACATGATGTCGCAGTGCCGCCGCGAAGTTTTGTATAGCCGCCGCCATCGTCACCCCTACGCCAAAGCTGCCTGACCTAACGTAACATGACGCAATATGCCGCCGTGAAGTTTGGTAGCACTTGCCGCCGTGAGGTTTGGTAGGCCAATGGAACACGACTTGTAATCCGTGCTTGGACAAACCTACACTGTGTGGTCGAAGAAGTTCGAAGGACGGCTGTTTCACACGAATGTTTTTAGTGTAAGAAGAGGCATATGTGTATTATGATTTATTTGTTTGTCGAGATGTGCGAAGTTCACGAATGCAGCGAGACGCGCTTGGCCGAGATGTTGAGGTAATAAGATGTGTGGTCGTGTAGTGTGAGAACAGGAATAAGTGTATAGTACATTCTTGCGTTAGCTGAGTAGAGTTAAACATGCTAGTGGAACATGGTGTAATGCTATTCACTGCAGTGCAAAAAGGGAATATCTGATTTTAATATTCCACACGAGCGTGCAGTGCAAAAATCGGCATAAGTGATTTTAATATTTTCACACGAGTGTTTAGTGGAAGAATAGGCATATGTGTGTGATTTGTACGTTTGTCGAGATGTTTTTTTTCGGGATGAATCCAGCGATACCCCGCTCGACTGAGATGTTGACGTAATAAGATGTTTAGTCGTTTGGTGTAAGAACAGGAATAAGTACATTTTGAAATACGTTACAAATTTAATTTACGAAAACGGTGCTTCAAACTTCACGGCGGCACTGCGACATCATGTTGCGTTAGGTCAGTTTGGCGTAGGGGTGACGATGGCGGCGGCTATAGAGAAAACAAAATATTGCGGTTGGCAAAAATGGAAATTGAGAATCGAAATTCAAACAGAAGGGTAGCGCAGTTTAAAATCGTGCCGACGATTCTATCTTAGTCGATGAATTTCACACAACGAGATGACCCTAATACAGACTGAAAAAATCGCTATATTTCAAGACTACGCTCAATAAAACCACGGTGGATGAGGGCATGTCGTACTTGGTTCAGATTTGACGAACAGTTTTGAAACGGTGTGTATTTTTGAAGTGTTGTTTGTAACTGGCGTGTAGACGATTACAGAACCACCCAGAATTCCATAAGGCTTGCGACAACCATGGATAATTTTATACTGAATTGTTATTGTTAGTAGGTATTATTATTATTATTATTACAAGCCACTCGCCCACCATATGACGGTCTGCCGTAATATTTACGCGCCTTTCCATGGCCTCTTCCACAATTTTTTCTTTGGTTTATGGTGATTTATGAACTCATTACACTAGTGATGATTCAGTTATCGTATTGTCAACTAGCCTGAACGCCGTCATTTTTTACCACAGAAAATTAACACACAGCTCATGAAACAAAATTAGATTTCACTGTCATTATTCAGTAACTTGTGTTACCACATTTTTCCGTATGTCTTCGATTATCAGACAAATCATTACCTTGATAGTGCGTGTTTCTGACATAAACTTAAGGTTTGGATAATTACTGCCTCTTGCTAGCGTAACGTAGAATTCGTCCTTTGCGAAACACACCACGCGACCGTGGCAAACATTCTCAATGTTCACATTTTACTTCTCAGCGTGTACATCAGAGAACACCCGGTATATCCTCATATTATGGGCCACTATAATACTTGCGAGCTGCCCCATGGCTTATATCATCTGCTTTTTTTTTTTGTTCTAAGAGCAAACCGAACGTTAACCGCATCTGACTGCTGACATCTGATTCTGCCGTTTTGTCGTGTACGGTCGATGTACCATATCGTACCTCTCAGAACACATCCGGTAACAATGGCAATCGTACTCGTTACTGAACTGTGTCTTCTGCCTCAATTCCTGCTTCACAGAGCAACAATGGCAACCTTGGTGTGACTCACACACCAAGGTTGTGACTCACACGAGAAGCTGTTGTTTCAGGGAACTCCCTACTTGTTCCACAGGCAGGAACTTTTCCCAAGTGTATAAGGTAAAGGTAAAGTGTTCCCGTTACAGGCCCGATGTGGCCCAGAAGGTGGGTAGAGGTATAGCTCTACTCTTCCATGACCGCGGCACTAGAAGGGAGTGAGTGGTCAGCAGCACGCCCCGGCCGCACATTACCACCGGGAAAGACCCAGTACCCACTTTACAGGAGGCTGGGTGGGATATATATATATATATATATATATATATATATATGTGTGTGTGTGTGTGTGTGTCGTGTATAGGTCCTTCAGTTTTTGAGCCACTTAGTTGGATGCAGGCCCACCTACGATGTTATCGGTATTTCATATATTGCATTGTATGAAAGGAACAGTTTTATTTCTTTCAATCAAATAATGTGGTTTGGAACGAGGCGGTTTTTGTGAGCCTTTCTGTGTGGGGCATCTCCACCTGCAGAATCCGTCCCTCAATCACAAATCAATTTACAGGAGCCGTGAGCACACATACTGACCCACAAGGGACGGCGATGGACTCCGGTTTGTTATTACATGTGGCGTACGTGACGAAATTGCAGCCCAAGCTGCATTCACACCCACACGTCGCGTCTTTCCCAAAACTGTATTGTTTTTTCTGACTTTTCTGGCTCTGTACTGCTTCCATCGTGGTACAGACTCTGCAGTAATTTACAAAATAATAATTACAAAGGCTGTCGACTAATATTAATACCTAGTAATACCTCATCGTTGAGCCAGCCATACGCACTACGCGGGTGCCCGTTGTGTAGTGCTCTTCTCGAAATAAGCAATGTAATTCAGTTCCTTAATCCCCCCCCCCTTTTGTAGGATAAGGCATTTTCTGTTGTAATTAGAATTCTCTGTTAGTTATTATTATGTACTGGTCATTTGTTAGAAGAGTAAGAAACATTCAAGTAGAGTGCTTATCAGGATGTCAGTCGTCTGGGGTGTGACACTGTGTCGTCGGGCGAGTAGTTCCCGACGTTTCGAAGGGTCATAGTTTCTTTATCTTCGGGGTCAAGCAGTCCAGGAAGAATTCTTTCATACGTCGGGAACTACTCGCCCAGCGACATATGGTTACTTCCCAGAAGACTTGAATCTTCAGCAGCACCGCTGTGAGAACTTCAAATCTCTCACATCCACGTCACTTTTTGGATAAAAATATTGCCTCGGAGGAAACTTTCAGTAAGCTGAAGTACACGAAACGCAATTTAAAAAAACTGGCATTTATGTATTTGGATTATTTTCCTCGGCTTTTTGTTTCAAAACGAATTCCAAACATGACGGAAGTTTAACGAGGGTAGAAAAATTGCAAACATGTGAAAAAATTCATTTAGTTTGGTGTTTCATCCATCTCTAGCTATACAGTATGCCCGAAATGGAGTAAATATTTCGCCGGCAGAGGTTTACTGCCTTATAAATACACTTTATTGGTTCTAAAAGAGTTTTACCGTCTCATAATACTTTACAACGGACGATGCCCAATCAGAATAATTTATGGTTTGGTACATGCAGTAAACTTTTTAGTTACGTCTGCATATTTGAATTTCATTACATCTAAGTTGCTGGCCGACCTATGGCACTGGCAATGTATCACTGGATTTCTGTGGAGTACCGCTACGTTAAGCGATTCTCGGATTATTGGAAAAGCTATTTTTCTTCTCAAAATAAAACCAAATATGCTACTTATCTGATGAACGCTCGTTCAAAGACCCGAGTCTAAGTGTGTATATTCCAAATATAAGCGTTGACCTTTTTGCATATATTTACGGAGTAACACCTACCGTAGATGATTATTTTATTCAGATTATATTCCGATTTTTAGTTTTTGACTACAGTGTTTACTGTGGTATACCAAATTTGTTTCGTACTACGAACCCTGTTTGAGAGAATCGATACATGCACATTACATTTAATTATTGGCCGATCGCAACCAAAATCCCACCGTTTGTAGCTCGTGCGTGGAAAGGGAAAGTTAGAAACCCTCAGTAAAATTGATTCAAGGAGCCGAAATACAGTCGAAAGGGTACTTTGTAATCCAAGTAAAGTGTTCTTAATTATTGACCGATCGAAATCGAACTTGTACCGTTTGTAGTGCATGCGTGGAGAGTGCGAGGTGCGAATTTTCAAGGGCGCCTCTCTAATTTAAACCGAGGTACAACGGAAAAGATACTTTGTTTTGCAAGCAAAGTCCCCTTAATTATTGGCCGACCACAACCAAACTCCCACCGTTTGTAGCGCCTATGTGAAAGATGTGCTATGTGAATTTTCAGTAAAATCCCTCCAATGCAACGCGAGATACTGCCAAAGAGGCACATTGCTGTCCACGGAAAGTGTACTTAGTTGTTGACTCATCGCATACCACTTGCACAGTTTATCGCATGCACGGGTAATGCGAAGTATGAATTTTCAATAAAATTCCTCCAGTTGAAGCCTTGATACAGACGAAAAGTATGTGTTCTCCCAGCAAAGTGCACTTAATTTGTAACTGTTCGAAAGTAAACTGCATAGTGTTTAGAGCATTCGTGGAGAGTGCAAGATATAAATATTGAATAAAATCCCAAGAATTTAATCAGAGACGCAGCCGAGCACTTTACTCTTCAAGTAAGGTGCCTTTAATTATTGGCCGATAGCAACAAAACTTTCACCGTTTGTAGCGCGTGGTTGTAGTATGTGAGCTGTGAAGCTTCAAGAAAATCCCTCCATTGGAAGTCGAGATGCAGTCGAGAAGGCACATTGCTCTTCAAGTACAGTGCCATTAGCTATTAACCAGTCGCAACGAAACTTGCACCGTTTGTAGCGCATGCGCGGGAAGTGAGAGGAATGAATTTTCAAGTCCCTCTAATGGAAGGCGAGATACAGCCGAAAGGGTACTTTGTTCCCAAGTAAAGTGCCCTTAATTACCGACCGATCGATACCAAACTTTTACTGTTTTTTTAACGGATGCGTGCGAAGAGCTGATGTGCATTATCAGGAAAATCCCTTCGGTTAAACCCGACATACTGCCGAAGAGGCACGTTGCTTTCCAAGTGAAGTGCCCTTATTGACCGATCGATACCAATCTTGCATAGATTTTAACGTATGCGTGCGAAGTGCGGGAATGACTTTTCACGAAATTCCCTCCAGTGAAACCCGAGATACTGCCGAGGAGGCACATTGATCTGTCTGAGTATTTTACCCCTTAAGCTTCCTGCTAAGAAGTAAATGCTATACTGCCCCGACACGTTCGAAATTAAATAACGGGACAAATTTTTGTTAATGTCACAGTGTCACATTTCATAGAAATCAGTTTGTTATCGCCTGTGAATCATGCGGATGTGCTGTTATTTAGCAGCTCATCTGCATAATATAGTGTACATACATCGGAAAGGGTTTATTAATCCGTACGTTTGTGTTTGATGTTCTAATGCCGTAGTAGTGTCCTATCTCATTACTACACACCGGTTTGTGATTGTGGTAACAGACACAGTCTGTATAGTCACTGGGCCCAAGGATACGACACTGAATGGGCAACAGATTTTTCTGTTATTGTTAGGCGAGGCATTCCGGTTGTACAGGTTGATTCTGTCGCTAGAGGCCCCAAACTATTGTCTATAAAAAATCATGTTATTGAGATAATGACTTGAAAATTTATATACACATACCGGGAACGACGCAAAACAGGACCTGCTAGTAATCGATGCTGAAACTGGTCTACGTTCACATCCAAGCACACTTGAATGCGTTTCTCCAAATTCTGGAATACTTTTCCCTAAGTGTCAACGTTGACGGCTCGAATCTCTTGGCGTATAGCGTCGTTGAGTTGTTCGATTGTGCGGGGTGTATTTTTGTACACTTTGCCCTTCAATAGGCTCCAAAGAAAGAAGTCGGCAGGCGTTAGATCGACTTCCCTTTGTCTCTAACTTTTTAACCAATTTTTGGACGCAACACTTCGATGGTGCACGTCTTTCACCAAATTGCGTTCGGAATGCAGTATGGCATGCTTTAAATGAACCTGCTTGCCGGTATTTACAAACGAGAACCCCGCGCTGTTCGACTGTATACATAGACAATAGTTTGGGGCCTCTAGCGAGAGACTCGCCCTGTATTAGCAATTACAGATGCATTCGTTTCCAGCTAGTCATACGCACCTCGCAATACAAGGCACAATGGAACTATTACATATGACCCTTGACAAAAGTAAGATTTCGTGCTCAATAATTTGTTAATAGCCTTATAATAAAAGCCAATGAGATGCACTGTTTCTCAAATTTATTTTGATAAGGAACTCTACATTTTTCGGTCAGATCTACTGTCCATCATTAGGAGTCTCAACACTGTATACACAGCAACAGGTATTTGTCATGCTAGTTACGTTGGCTGTCTGCTAGCGAGGTCAGGATGGAACTCCGACCTCGCTAGCAGACAGTCAACATGACTAGTATGACGAATATCTATTGCTGTTTATACAGTGTTGAGACTCCTGATGATGGACAGTAGATCTGTCCGAAACATGTAGATTTCCTTACCAAAATAAATTTGAGAAATAGTGCATCTCGTTGGCTTGTATTATAAGAACATATCACGATGCACGGTCCTCTGGATATAAAATTTGTTAACAGTCTTTTGGATATATATATATATTTGTATCCTTACATTGTAAAGGTAGATCTCACACCTGTTTGCAGGTTTAGTTTCTTCTTCCAGTTATAGGCCTTATTACAGCCAAAATATGTAGTTTTTTTTTAACCTTGTACTGCGAGTTGCGTATGTATGTTTGGAACAAGAAATACATGTGTAACAGATTTTCCACTTTCCCGAAACATTCAAAGGGGATCTGCCCCCCCCCCCCAGCTTCCTGTCGAATTGATATTGGGCACTTTCCCCGCGGGTAAAGCGTCCGGGGAGTGAAGCTACCCACTCACCTCCATCTAATGCGGACTTTAAGAATGACGCTGTATCTTCGCTTCCCCAGCATGCTTTCATGGCATGCAGAGGTACCAATTTACCTGCGGGCTAATCTAATTCCATTTTCCGGTCCAAAGGCTGTTACGTGAAAACCGTAAGAAAAGGCAATGGAAATGTCTTTTAGTAATTAACTTACTGGAGCACAGTCCTGTAAAAGCTCATAGCTTTCTGAGTCGTCAAGAAGTTGCGTGCCGATTATGGCATCCAAAAGGTAACGAGAGTCTTCCACTGGATCATATCTTGAGCCAGCTGAATCTAGTCTTTCACGTCACGCCGTGCTTTCTTAAGATCGATTTAATATTGATTCCTTACAGGCCTAGACCTTTCTAGTCGTCTCATTACATCTCACTGGTAAGAAACTCGACGTTGGGAGGGGTGGGGGGTTGAGGAAGAAGTTTAAAATTGCCTGTTAAGTGTGTCTCTGAGGGACTATGAGTTTCCGAAACATTGGAAATTCATTCTATGCTGACACGGCTGACTGCACAAGAAGACTTTATTGCCTTCAGTCGCCTTGAAAGCTTCGACTCGTACATTAATGAAACTTGGCTTCTGACAGTTGCTTAAATTCCCTCAGGTACAGCCAGGAACGCATTTTGACTTCGCGAGGCCCCACACTATGATGACGATAAGACCACTACCGCTGTAGAATATTATATAAAGAATGACTATAGATTTTGTTTTGAATAGCGGCATGGGTAGATTTGAAATAATGTGAAATGCCAACTTGATGCAATAAGGTAATTTTATTTATGTATTCTTACCTCTACATGTTTCGGGTACATACGCCTATCATCAGGAGCATTAGATGTTGAGTTGCAGCATATGGTTTTCCGCACCGAGTTTTTGGATGGGTGGTGGTCCTGAGAGCCGCTGCGTAGGTCGTGTGTACGGTGTGGATGGTGCTGTGCGGCACCATCCACACCGTACACACGACCTACGCAACGGCTGTCAGGACCACCACCCATCCAAAAACTCGGTTCAGGAAACCATATGCTGCAACTCAACATCTAATGCTCCTGATGATGGACGCGTGTACCCGAAACATGTCGAGCTAAGAATACATCAATAAAATTACCTTATTGCATCAAGTTGGCATTTCACTTTATTTCATGGGAAGATGCACGGTCAAACAACTCTCATGGGTAGTTTTGTTTTTCACAGCAGAAAATAATGTACCAGAGTGATTCAAAGAAATACAGTACAGTCGTACTCGGTTACAACGTAATGAGAGGGACTGAATATTTTGTGTAATTATAAACGAGTGTTAGTCTAACCGAGGTGTATAATGTTATGGTTAACAGTGAGGAATTAATTGATACCATAGAATATCTGACGTTACAGACGAGATGTCGCATACACCGATGTTATAGCCGAGCTGAATGTAATTGTAGGTGTTTAATTACCAATGAATATTAATTTACGTGTGAATATGTATGGGTAAGAACTATATACATATGTTCATGCGTACGGAAGTGCTTGTATACGCGAAAGGCATTATTTGCTTGTCAACAGCCACATTATTCACACCAAAACTGCAAGATTCGCGCCCCTCAAAGCATTTGCAGTGGTTGTTGGCTTTCTGCTTTTGGTGTTTCAGCCGTTCAGATCTCATCAGATGCAGCGTGTCGTTTGTTATCTTCGTAATTTACAAGAGAATGTTGTGTTCCTGTCAGGATGAGTACTAGCATTATCATCATTGAGAAAGCTTTCAGACCGCGAGGCCTTACACAACTGCCTGCTTGATTGTATCGTACATCCAGCACTACCTTAACAGCCGCTGTGTATCATACCGTCAGGTAACGTGAACACTGGCTAACATGCGCAGTAAACTCAGTGTGTCCTTGTTCCAGGCTGTGGTGTTGAGGTGTGCCTTGATTGTGGCGTGCCTGTTCATCGTCGCGACGCTTGGGGGCCCAGAGGATGAACGAAGGCCCCAAATATCTGACGAGGCCCTAGAGAGGGCACTAAACGACAAACGTTATCTTCAGCGGCAACTAAAATGTGCCCTGGGGGAGGCGTCATGCGACTCCGTAGGCCGTAGGCTTAAGAGTGAGTACTGCATGGTAGCCCGCAATCTGTTTAGTAAGACGCAGCATTGAACAAACACTGGGGTCAAATAAAGCCGTGGGGTTTGGTGGAGCCCTAAAGACTAAATGTGAATTTTTGCAGAACCCCTATAAAGCGAAAGCGTATATTGTGGTGCAAAAATGAAGTACAAGTTTTAGAGCGTGGCTTTATTTAAAAGGTAAGATATTTACTCATTGTTTTGAAAAAATATATATATTTTTGCAGCTATGCACTGAAAATAATCAAGCGATTATTGTGCACGGAGATGAGTAGGAAATAACGAGTGCCGCCAAAATTATCCAAAATGTATAAATAATCAACAAATGCACTGCAATATTTATAATATGTTTTATTCACAATGTTCTCACCAACATGCTTCGGCCGGCATTCCAGCCATCTTCAGGGTGATATTATTACAAGAATGAAAATGTAACAAATTTGGTAAAATTTATGACCACTCCATCCAAATTTGGCGTTTGTATTCTTGTAACAAAACAATAACATCATCCCGAAAATGGCTGGAATGCCAGCCGAAACATGTTGGTGAGAACATTGTTCATAAAATATGTCATAAAGATTGAAGTGCATTTGTTGGTTACTTACATGTTTTGGATCTGATTAATGCATGGTAGATGGAACATATTAGAATATCAGAATTATATTTATGAATTTCATTATGAAGTAAATGAGCTTGCACATTCCCTGAAAGTCCTCTGCAGAAAGCAAGGGTTCCATGTAACACAGTTTGAATACCACTGTGATAAAGTACCTGACAATTTTTAAATACATGTAAATGTTTATTAATGAAACATATTTATTATCAAATGATTTGTACTGAAAATGGTAATCGACAACATCATGGGGTTATAATTTATTCATGTGCATTTTGTAAAATGTCGCTGAATATGCCATCCCTGTATTTGCATCGGTAACCTCATCAGTTGGTCTAGTATGATGATTGTACTGTATTACGTTTTCGTTCACTAAACTTCACACTCTTCAGCCCCAGTCTTCAATATGATTGCTTTGAAGGTAGCAGGTAAAGATAAATTTGTCCTTGAGTTGAATTAAGCACCACAAAATAGAGACATGGAGGAGATGAGGTAGGCCTATACCTCCATGCATTCTAAACATTTTTGCTGGATGGAGGTGAGCGATCAGCTTCATCCCCATTACCCATTGGATAGAAGGCTTGGTGGGACCCACAGTTGGTTTCGATGCTGTGCAAAAAAAAAAGTTCGTACTCCTCCCGAGAAATGAATTCTGAGTCTGTAGACTATTTATTGTAATGACGAAACTGTCTCCATTCTTTTGAAATTTGCAGTGTGGCATGAAATAATGCATGCCATTAGTATGGATAAATTATTACTGAATATGCAAAATTGTCAGAAACAAGAAATGTGTATAATAATTGTGTTTGAAAATGTCAAGGAAAGAGAAGTTTGGTAGACCTTTGTGAAGATGATAGGAGGATCATGTTGAAAATATATCTCAGATAAGCAGGATTTTGAGGTTGGAGCTGGGTTGAACTGCCTCAGGATAAATTCTGTGAACATTGTTATCAAATTTTCAGTTTCATAAACATAGGAACAATACACCTGTTGATTTAATGACCATGTGTCAGCTACGATGATTGTTAATCGCTGACTGGCATAGGAGAATTATTGTATTTGGTGAAATTGGAAGGAATGGGGAGAAGCTGTCATTACTTTTTTGAGGTTCGGTCTAGGCATTTGTATCAAGTGACTGAAGAAGATAATAAAAAATTCAGTCACTAAAGTCGGTGTCCAACCATTGTTACTGCTAGAGTCACATTGCTCAGCGCAAGTCAGGCAGCTTCATGAGCATCCATTTACTAGTGAACTTGTCAATTGATTTGTAACACCATAAACAAATGCAGACCACTTATAGGACAGGTAATGGCACTGCTTTAAAGATAATGGGAGAATTAACAGGACTGTTTCATTTCTGCAGGTCTTGCACCACTAGTCCTGAGAGGGTCTTGCCCACAGTGCACCCCTGATGAGTTGCGCCAGATCCAGAGAACTCTGTCGCATATCCAGCGGAATTACCCCAAGGAATGGAACAAGATTGTCAAGCAGTATGCTGGAGTTTAAAAGGGAAACAACACATTACATGATAATGGAAGGTTTGTGGAAAATGGTGAATAAATTTTCTGCATCATTGGAACTATTGTAAAACGTGGCCAATGAAAAACCACTCATACTGGAAAAGTCTTGTTTCTGAATTATCATGAGAGTTCTATTCCTGGTACAGTTATCACAATTATAGATTTGGTTTTATTCAAATTTAAGTAAGTATAGTTTCATATTTTTGTGTTTTTTTGTTATTTTCAAGGGTTAGAAATTTTTAATATTTGGCTTGCACATACGTTGATTAGAATTAGGAAACTTATGTCCTCTGGAATGAAAGAATTCATGGAGCATTACCGACACAGTACAGAACCGGTCAGGTTCATGTAACATTTGTGTTAAATATATTTCACATTTATACATTACCCTAACCAAACATAAGCTGTATGAAAAATATTAAGAAGAGTTCAGGTGAATTTAGACTCACATGTTATGTTAAGCATTACTTTGTATTACTTATGAATTTAGATCAATTTAAATGCAAAAATTTCATTCAAATCTTTATCCATGTTTCAGCTACTGGAGTTTTATGTTCACAATTTATTTCAAGCCAGAACTGTCAAAATTATGGTTGGAAGTGGACTAACAGTAATATTTTAACACAGTGACTTTCAAAATCTAATTGAATTCAGTGTTATTTGGATAATAACATTTGTTTTATTGCAAAAAAAATTTCAAGAATTTCGTTGTTTCTTGAATATGGGAATATTGCCTCAAATAAAGGCCAAACAGAGAATGTTGTTATATTAAGAAGTGTTTTGAGGTTAAAAACTTCTATAAAACATTCATAAATGAAAATATAATGGTATAAATGGTCTCAACAACAACAAATGCAGATTTATTAACACATGTGAAAACACTTTCACAATATTTAATTGAAAAATTAAACCTAGTTTATTAAGGGGCATGTTTGGCAATTAATTATTATAATTGTAATTACAAATTAAAACGTCATGTCTTTGGCATTATATTCTGATGGATGAAGTGAATTCCTTGCAACCTGCTACACATATATTTACAGACATGACAATTGTTTGATACACTCCAGTATAGACATATAGCTTTTAATAATATTAATCTATGTTTTAATGTTAAAAATATAATTGCCATTTATTAGACTCTGAACCTGTCCAAAATAAAATATTTCAAGTTGTTATCATGAGAGAGCATTCAAGTTGATTTTAATGTACAAATTTTGCTGTGTTGTAGTACACTTTGATAGGTATATGTCTGGCACATTGCCATAGGCAACGCACAGGCAGCGACTGGCTTTGCTGTCTTGGTCACTCAACGAAGCAAAACTGTGGTAATGCATAAAAAAATTTAGTGTTCAGATATCTTTTATCATCATGAATTAACTATTCCTATTTAGGTGATTCTCATCACTAAATATATCAGGTGTTATTGCTCTTTCCCAGGTTGTAACTCCATTATGTAATGTAAGTTGTCAGATACAGGAATGATACAGTACTCTGAGCAGATGCATTGTCGTGTCTGATAGGGGTACATATTCATTCTAAATTTTGGGTCATATACATGTACAAAACAGTATTAAACATGTACTGACATAATGCATTTGTTCAGAGTTATTTGCAGTTCTAGACATTAAACTTGTTGACCTCCCATTTGGATTAGTGATTGTTGTCTGTGTAACCTTGATTTGCAAATAAAAATGTTACATTCAGTCCATTTGCACTAATGATGTGAAAATGGTGAAGATTCCAACGGTTATAAACTAAATGGAAACGCTGTAATTATCGTGACTTAGGCACATGTTTAGATGACAACAGACAGAAAATTATTCCCAAGGGATGCACTTACACATGTATGATTCTTTATGCATGTGTTCATTGCCGTGCTTTCCGCTTTCGTATTTTGTAGTCGAACTTCACTTTGAGCGCTTTGTTTCACTTCAAAGTTCAACATGCAGTTTGTTTGTATTTTGGTTATACAGGGATTTCTTACAAACCTCGGTCACTGCGTGAAACAAAACATTTGACACTTATTGCTTCTTCGTTTGTCATCTCTAAATAAATATGCATTTGACATTTAGTTATAGTAAATTTGGTGTGCTTCTATTTAATAGAGGGAATAAGTGACACATTAGAATTTGAAGGTTCAGTATCATCCAATAGGAATATTTGGATGCAAGAAGAAGAACATACCAGAAGACAGGATGAAAGTTCATAGTCAATATCTCTGTAATTTGCACCCTTCTGTTATTATTATTATTATGTTTCTTTTTCAATGAAAATTCAGTGTGCAGGGAATGTATCAAACATGGGAGAAAGAACAAACACCTACAAAGTTTTTGTTTGAAAACGTGAAGAAACCAGTTCGAGAGCATACGGGTGGATGGGAGGATAATATTAAAATGGGTCTTAAGTACACGCATGTAGGTTGGAAGCATGTGGTCTGGATTAATCTGACCCAGAATAGGGACAGATATCATGATTTTGTGAACTCGTGGTTTCCGGAATATTCCTCCAAATTGTTGCTGCCAGAATACCAAACTACACGGCGTCACAGCGTCGTTTTAACCGCCGTGAGAACCTCAAATATCGTACCAAATGGTTACAAAATACACAATGCATCGTTTTCACATCGCACAACGCTTTGCGAAGGACTCATGCCTCGATTAGAGCATAGCTGATCGTGCGGTGTAGGGTCATTTCGTTCTGTTTTACTGCAGGTTATGAATTTATGAAGGGTGTACTGAGAAAGCTCAACATGCAGTCGAGTTCGGGTAAAAGAAGCGAGTGATTCACATGTGAGCTGGGTTGATGAAATGTTCGTCTATAAAATTCTCCACATCAATGTGTAGCACGAAACTCGACAGTATCCGTGACACCTCCAAAGATTGTACACGAGGTAGATGGAAGTCCTTCAGACTGCAATAAATCTAGTCGGCGAAAAATAGCAGAAGCTCATCGGTTTTTTAAATACTTCTCTACAGGCAGAATACGTATGCTCTCATTTTAAATAGAGCGTATGCACCCATAAATAAATCTCTTTGGTGTCTATGTTGGCACATTTCTTTCGGTAGAAGAATGCGTGAAATATTACTGGCTACGGTTTTTACGTAATATTATGAGCTAATAAGGGAAAGTGAAATGGTTCCTGTAAACGCTGTGACGTCGTATGAATGAGTGGCGCCACTGATTTTGAATCTGGGTGCTAGGTAGAAGTTAATGGCCATCTTCTTACCCAGCCGCTTTTACCTTTAGCTGTAACCGTCGCTGTCCATAGAATAGGAGGCTGGCTGGGCACCAGAGGTCGTCTGGGCGCTTAGGAGAAGAGAAATCTTTTTATGGGTTTTGGTATTATCTTCAAAGTGCTTAATTATAGGGTTTATTGATGGTACGTGTTGAATTACTGAATGGAATTTTCGTTATTTTTAGTGGCAGTTGGTTGTGTGTTAACGTTTCTAGTTCTGTGTTAGATGAGTCTAAAATATTTTCTGTGTGGGTGTGTTTTGCACAAACAAGGAACACCAACGTATGTCCCAGTCAAAACCAGTTGCAAATTTTGTGTGATCAAAGCCTTGCGTCTTTCAATACTTGAAGTTCACAGAGCGGCGGTGATGGACAACAAAGTCTTCCATGACGTTACGCAGTGTCGACTGTTAGACGCCCTGCTTGGTCTGGTACGTCCTTAATACTGAAGCAGTACTCTTCTCCGAAACGTCAGTAACTGTCAGTGGACACGGCGTAACATCCCAGAGGTCCTGGCCTTAATGGTTCTTTGTTTTCTATAGGCCTATCTTCTTCTTAATACGGCTCTACAACTCTTAGTGCAGAGTTTTGGCCTTCTCAACCACATCCTTCCATCTTCTTCTATCCTGGACAAGGGTCTTCCAATTTGGCAATTTTAACCTCTGTATATCTTTTTTTAACATCATCCTCCCAGCTTATCTTTGGTCTTCCCATTGACCTCTTTGAAATGGGTTTCCAGGAGTGTATTGCTTTGACCAGTCTTGTTTCTTGCATTCTTTCGATATGACAATACCATCCTAAGTTTTGTTCTCTGGCGAAGTTTATTATGTTTTTATGTTTTATGGTTTTTCGAATTCCTGATTAGTTTTTAGTCGCCAGCATCCATTTTCATAGGTTGGGCCGAATATTTTCCTCAAGATTTTCCTTTTGAAGGCCATTAGTCTATTGATTACTGTTTCTTTTAATATCCATGTTTCACGTGCATATGTGACTGCTGGTCTAAGTAATGAGAAGTATAATTTCAGTTTTGCGTTTTAGATATGAGCTTGCTTTGAAATATCTTTTTATTTGCAAAGAAAGCTTTATTTCCTAGGACAATTATTTCTTTTATTTCCTCTTCTATTGAATTGTCTGTGTTTACAGTTGACCCAAGATATTTAAATGATTTAACTTGTTCAGTTTCTTTGTTTTCGATATCTATGGGTTTTAACTGGTCTTGTCTCCTGGAACATTTCAGATATTTTGTTTTATGTACATTTACTGTTAGGCCATATTTTAGAGATTCATTTTTTAATTTTACGAATGTGTCTGTCATTGCTCGTGTTGATCTAGCAGTTATTAAAATATCATCTGCATAATCTGTGCATTGCCTTAGTCTGGTGATTTTTCCTCTCAATTCCTTTTTCTTTAATATAGATTCCGTGGCAATACTAAAGAGTGTAGCTGATAAGGGGTCTCCCTGTTTTACCCCTGTTTGTACCCCAAATTTGCAGTGAATTCGTTATAGGCCTCTCTATCCAACATATATTTGTCCTGTCGTAAGCGCTACTGTATCAGTTCAACAAATTGTGGATGTTACCACGTAGTCGTAGAGGGAAATTTGTTGCTTGTCTTTACATCCAAGATACCTGAAAGAGGTGTGTTTCCGTAGCAGACGTCAAAATTCGTTCTGCGCAAATCGGAGGATTAGCAGGGCGAGACCTAAGTGCTTCGAAGTACACCATGCCCTACGATGGTATCGGTCACAGATGAGTCATAATCTGTTGATTGTAACTGCATGTTTAACCATTCGTCACCGCCTGACAGTTGCGAATGAACCGCAGTGGGTACAAGGCGAATTCGTGTTGTAGAGCAGTGGTTGTGGTAATGAAACTGTGGTATAAATAGCTGTAGCCTGCTGTTTAGTGTACTGGTAATTGACGTTTTAACACATAAATGTTTCTATAAATTACGACAGCCATTTCGTTGTGAAAGTGAAGCGACGTGGTGCAACATACGAACTCGAAGGAACATTCGTGAGCAGACATGTTTGTGCTACGTAAAGGAGACGAAAGGGAGAAGTCTGTGTGATATTCTGGTAGTGAGGACTGTTGTTTACTGCAGGAATTTGCTGATGTAAACAGTGGCACACGAAGGGGAACTTTCAACAGCTCAACTTTGTACCAACATACAATCGTAATATGATACGAGACACCGTTACGTGACGTCACAAGGTAGGCCTGAGTGATAAGTTACAAAGCATAATGATATGACTATTTCAGACATAAAATCATGGGAAACAGTGGCGTACCCAGAATTTTTGGTGGCCGGGGGCTGGGCCGGCGGCCAATAAAATCGGTTGAGGACAGAACGGTGTTTTGGGGGCGGTAGCCCCCTAGTCAGGGGTTCTGGAGGCAGCTGTAATTTGGTACAAGAAATTTCATTTCATATAGTAAAATTTTCTTAATTTTTGGTACTTTAAAGCTGTTTATGATGACAACCAATTTATTTGTCATTGCTAACGTAAAACAACTGCGAACCTAGGTAGTTTTAGAGTTTTACTGCCTTTTTTTCGAACATCTTGGGGCGTTGGCATCCTAAATTCAGCAATTTTTATCAGTTTTTCACAGTGGGGTTGAGTTTTGCACGATTTTGGAGGGCCTTCGGAATTGCGGGGGGGGGGGGGGTTGAACCCCCCCGGGTACACCCCTGATGTGAAAGAAGTATTCATTGACAAACATTATGTAAAGTATATAGGTGACAAATTAAGCTGAAACATTCTTGTTCTTTGATGCAACCTTAAATCCATATATCTGTAGTTGTGTGAAGGGCTAGGAGAGGTTACAGAAGTAACGTATTGCCATCTATTATTTTCAACGTTTATAAGTACTGTTTGTTGAAAGCAATCGTAAAAATTGATACGAATATAGATACGTTGTACAGTCTGCTTATGACCGTCGTGGCGTCTGTTAAGTTGGCATGCAAATGGGTAACGCGTAAAAGTTTCTGAGAGCGCTCTACCTGTTTTAGTATTCGAATTGATGTGAATATAATGGGGATTGTGTCTACTCAGCCGTGCACTTGCGCACGCGCACACAGGTCGTGAAATCAGCGCATATAGGAAATTGAGATGCCCACAAAATATTAAATTGCAAAAAAAAAAATATGCTAATAAAACAAACATGGTCGTTAATTATAAATAAAAATTGGGTAGGTCGTATTAATATTTGTTCGCTTTATAAACTGTATGAAACAAGAATGATGGGATCTATAAACTCACTTGTAATACATTCCAGGGTGTATATATTGGGCAGACAGGTAGATCTACGGATACCAGATACAAGGAACACATCATATACATTCGCATTAATAACCCTCAATCGGCTTTTGCTCTGCAATACGGCACACAGGAACGCATAATGGAATTGATTAAAACATGCACGAAGGGAAAACTGATGAACTGCTGGGAATCCATGTACATACAGGAATATCACAGAAAAGGCCATCTTATCACGGAACAGCAAATAGCTGAACACAACTTGCTCTTCGACCAGATCATAACCACACTGGCGACCAAGGACACTACTAAGGCATCCATAGTGGGTGATAAGCATAAGCCAGACTCCATAGGCATTACCTGAATACGTAAGTAGGAGGACTACGGTTGAATATTGCTGGTTCACATATACCGTGTATTTGACGCCCCTATAGCTCATGGGGATAGATACATATTTAGGTAATGTGTGTACCGTGTTTACGTGTTCACAGGCATGCTACCAGATAACCTATAAAAATAACTTGTTTTATTAACTTCACTCACGATATAGTGCATACTCCCTGAGGATGATCCCGTATGGGGATCGAAACATGTAGGAGGAATATAAATCGATTTGAATGTGAAACTAAAAATGTGATTTTAATGTTTCAAGTGTATTGTGCAAATTGTTGGTTTTAAGCAAGGATTGAAGAATGATAGTAATTTCCTGTTTATTGTTGATTATCCTGTTTATTTCCTGGTATGTTGAAACGTAAAGTTACGATTTCAGGAACTATGAGAATGACTATTAACAAAAAATAATTTCAGGTTTATAATTTTACGTAGACCTACGCTCCAAATAGTCCGCACGGGTTTTTGTAACTGAGGAAAAATTTGCACAACTTGAAATTTTCCGCACATAGGCTAGTAAAAATTAGAGGGGACATTGCTGGCGGGTCCTTCAAATCTTTATTCTTTTGGGATGTGAAGCTGCATCCCATCCCAGAAGACTTCGACTGTACCGCTGAAAGGCCTAAAGTCCCTCATGATGGGTTCTCGATAATTTCAGAACAAAAGGTATTTACGAGCAGAAACTTGTTGATCGTTTATAGTGTATGGTGACCATTTGAATACCATTCGGTAACCTTACACCATGTTGACTAATAGTGACTGACGTGTCGAAGGAGCATAGAAGTCATCAAGCAGTCAAAGAAGAGTGGACTTTACGTTTTTTTTTTTTTGAACCGGGCATTGTTATGTTATGAGAACCAACAAAATGCACACTTTTACATTAAAGTTTTAATTAATTGTATGTATTTAATGTCTTCAGCAGGTCTCGACACATCCAAATCTTCCTGAAGATGAACACTTTGGTTGTTCGAAACATGTCGAAGACACTATAATTAAATTAAAACATTAATGTAAAAAGTGTACATTTTGTTGGTTCTTATTACGTAAGAGTGGACTATTTGATCCTGAAGATGGAGGCAACCGCCAGTTGACGCGGTTTAACATACCAGAAGGCTTGAATCGTCGTAACTTTGCTGTGAGAACCTGCAATGTTGCACTGGTGGTGGCTGTTCTGTTTTAGCTCTTTCAGTCATTCCTCTTGTCTTTTTCTTCCCTTCTACTTTTTCCTGTTTTCCCCATATCTCAACACTCTTTCTTTTCACCTTCTTACACATAAAGCGCATTTTACCAGATTCTACGTTGTGAACAATGCTTCGTGTTCCTGCTAGCTGAGACAGCGACTGATTCTATTCGTTGCTTGAGCAACTTCATTTTGCTTACACACTGACTTAGCATATCGCCATGACACAGTCACTTTCAGTATGTGTCTGTCCCTAATGATGCGGTTACAAACTGTGTAATGAAATCAGATGGGACCTCGCGTAGAAGATGAGATATTGAGGCAGGGGAGATCGCTTGGGGAAGTGAAGCACAGTGCATACCGAACGGTTGAGGGTGAGGAGGTTGATACGTAGCCTTTATATGCACCTCCTAAACGTCGTGGAGTAGTCTCACTATTGAAATGCTAATGTTGTCTGTTTTGGCTCATAAATTAATGAATGTTGGATCATTTGACGATACTACTTCGACTAGTGTAGGTGTGTAACAGTATTTGTCGGTGATTAAGACAGCTGCACAATACATGTTAGTCAGGCCAATCAGATACGAGTGTTTTAGCGGCTGCGTGTGTTGAAGACTGTAGAGAGAGCATTCTGGTCTTTGTCGATCACAATATGAGGGAGGGGTTTGGGGGGAGGGGGGGAATAACTCGGCGGTTTTGCTTTTGACTTATGTCCGAGAGATGTATGTTTAGAATTTCGGGACGGATTTCCACGTCCCTGATTAAGAATTATGTTGTATTTTTTCCGTTGTTTCAGACGAATATAATGAAATACACTATGGCTTTCTCTTAAACTATGGGTGCACAAACTTAACAAAAAAACTAGGAACCAGCTCAACATTCCAGGTGCTAGAAGGACACATAAATATTAGGCGATGTCGTACAAAATTTAGTCGACTGGACGACCTGGCGCCCGGAACTTGTGTACCCCTGTCTTAAACCTTCAGGTAATCGGCCATTCAAGTATAATATACGTCACAGCAGTAAAACTTCAGTTCGTACCACGCAGAAATCAGTCTATACAATATGAAAACAAATTTGTTGCTGCTTGTTAGGGAAATCCTTGTTGCTTATTCTGAGAATCATATGAAATATGTCAGTACATGCTGTAGAAAAGTTGCACGGTTTCTGTTGAAGCGGGCAGTACATGTAACAAGGAGTGTGCTGTAAAGGATTAATCTACTTATTATAATTGATACCACTTTTAGGAGCGTCCTCTTCTTTTATTCGTCTTACCAAGCCTGTGATCTGATACACACAGCCAGTAGCAAAAAGCGAAGGCATGCAGAATACTGGATTATGATCAGTGTTCATTGTTGTATTGTATAATAGTCTTAATTTTTGTAATATTAACCAACAAAAAAAAAACAAACTCCGTGGCCTTAGTCCGCATGCGAACTATACTGACAGAGCGGCCGCCGCCGGTCGGCGAAGTTAGTGCCAACTTTTGCGGATAGAGGGGTGTCACGTGGTCAGTGTAACGGGTCCCCACAGCCGTTAATCTCTGTTTTCTAGACCTGGAGCCGCTACTTTTTTCATTCAAGTAGCTCCTCAATTGACCTCACGAGGCTGAGTGGGCCCCGTTCCAGACCCACTACTACT
>Ga0136643_10002511_pt1 | contig 23864 bp, 10 predicted proteins | sample TergutLab28metaG_FD_96883 | JGI IMG/M metagenome (GOLD analysis project Ga0136643, IMG submission 96883) | Labiotermes labralis P1 segment gut microbial communities from Petit-Saut dam, French Guiana - Lab288 P1 (version 3) (version 3) | ecosystem: Host-associated > Arthropoda: Insects >... | reverse complement strand
TTTTTTTTTTTCTTTTTCTTCTTTTTTTTTTTTTTTCTTCCTTTTTCTTTTTTGGTTGGGGTTCCCGGGTTTTCCGTCCCCCTTCTTTTTTTTTTTTTTTTTGTGTGTGTGTGCGTGTTTCTTCCCCGCCTCTAGACTTCTGCATAGCCGCCTTTGTGAAAGCTTCAGCCATCGGTCTTTCTCGCGCCAAGTGGGAAGCAGCGCCACCCTTTTCCAACACTGACGCTATCGAACGGAAATCGGAGGCGACGCTTTGAACAGGCCAACGGCAATGCGGTGTAGACGAAGATGGAGGTACAAAAACAGGGAAAGAGATGATGAACGTTTTTTGAAAGGATCAACAGAAAAACATGTTTTATGAACCTTCTTATGAAAGACGGTGACGGAGAAGTGTTTTCGGGTAACCCATTATGTGTTCATGTCGAAATTAGAATAACAGTCCCTCCTGATGTGTGCTGTATGTCACTTTACTGGCCCGTCACCTATAGGAAATTTATTTGTAGTTAATCAATTAACCTGTTTTAATTTATAAAATGGCGCCTTCTGCGGTGAAGAAGTTTACATAATCTTCGACAACTTCGACAGTGGGATCGTCGGTTCAGAATCCGGTCTCTGAATAAAATGCACTTTTTTCTCTATGTTATGATTAAATGAAGGGCAAACTGAAGAGAATCGCCAAGGAATCATAATAAACACCTTAGAACACGTAGTCTAAGTATATACTGTAAATTTGGAAGGAGTCAGAGGGCCTAATTCGAGAAAGCTACAAAAGAAGTAAATGAAAGCAGATAAAAGAAGGAAGGAATCAAGCAAATTAATAACACAGTTCATTTTTTTTTTAATATTACGGATCTATAAACTGTAGCAAATGCGGTGTCTAGTTTAACAACTATTTTCGCAACGATTTCCATTCGCCCAAGAGCTGAGCACCCATGCCAGTACACACACACATCGTTTTGTGGAGGAACGGTTTGTGTGTTCATTTTACACTGAAAGCATTGCTATACTGGGTGGGGTTCGATCCTGTTTCCTTTCGTACAAAGTCTGCGCTAACCTCAGGACCAACTCCACCGTTTTTCTGTTTTCTCTCCTACTTCCTGTCTTTCTCTGACGTTCACAGAATATTATACCCTACCGGCCTTTCCGATTCACAACACAGCCTAAGAACATGGCTTCTTAGACCTTCGGTTGTGCCCATTACTGTTCGAATTGCCAGTAACTTGGTAATTTCCTGAATTTCTTTGGAGAGATCTATTGAAGAGGAACATAAGAAGGAAGTAATAAAATGTATGTGGAAGAATTGAGCTTGTTACCCCGGTGAGTGGGGTTTTGTTCCGTCAGGTGACTATACACATTGTCAGTTGCACTGTTAGTAACTTATTTTTGGAAGCGAGACAAATTTATGTGCAGCAATTACCCGTCAAAAATATTGGTACGAACATTTGCCAAATGATGATAAGCACACCAGTTGTCAGCATAAAAAGCATAAAGCAGGTGTAGTTAACTTTAATTATCAGCCCTCAGCAGGATACCTTAGGCGGTTTCATATGTTCATTAGCAGCTATAAAACTGAAGAAACACGATCGTGATGTTGTCCTGTAACTTGATACGTTTGAAGCAACAGGCATTATGATGGAGGGAAACGTGCTTACTTAATATGCCACCATAACGGAGCAGACGCAGTTTCCTTCAAATTAGCTATGAACATGAATATTTCATTTATTCATCATTCTTACACTTCCAGTATGCAACAACAGCCACTATATGTCAGATACCAAGAGAATATTCTTCACGAAGTGACAGTACCTTCACTGATATTGGAATAGTAAACAAAGGAATTATATCTACTTCAATGGGTTAAATGACTGAAAACCCAACTTCATACTGTAAGTGTTCTTGATATCCTAGATCATTAATGTTATCACTTCCATGTGACTATTTGGGTGTTTTATCAGATAACTGGTTGTAATTTACACCCACGGACTTCGTGGCTGTTAAGTATTATAACGAATTGTAGGCCTAATTTATAACTGCAGAATATACTTCTGCTGCATTTGACGAAGTGCAGTGTGTGTGACTACTTATTTTGTAATAATGGGCTATGTTAAATTTCACTGGAAATTCGAATGTGACGTTAGTTGTGTTATTGGGCATAGTTTACATTAAGCTGTACAAAATAAAATATGTTATAACACCCTTGCAAATACCTTGAAAATTTTGAAATGCGGTACTGGAGTAAACTGGAGGACAGCAGTTGAAACTTTATTAGGAAAAACGAAAGAGCATTACTTGGTCAAGGAGGAAAGGAACGCTGCATATAATACAACGAAGGAAGGCTAAATGAATTTGTCACATCTTGCATAGGAGCTGTTGTCTAAACATATTATTGACGGAATCAGACGGGAAGACGAGGAAGAAAACCTTAGAAACTACTGGATGACTTTATGGAAAAGAGAAGATATTGGAACTTGAATATGTGGTGAACTCGCCTGGGAAGAGTCTATGGGCCTGTCGCAAAACAGACTACGATTAACTGACTGGCTGATTGACTGACTGAATGAGTGAATGAAGGAAGGAAGGAAGGAAGGAGGGAGGGAATTAAACGGAATTCCGCACAAACCTCTTCCACCGTGAAAGGTGTTCTAATGTTCATCTTTTATTTTAACGGTGTATTTTGGAAAAAGTACAAGTATTTTAAAGTCAAATGACAGTTTTGATTGGTTTAGACCCATAAAGAGAAGTGAAATCTTCCGAAAGACGTCCCATCTCTTTACAGTAAAGCGCAGGTTTCATGTCTCAGCTCCTTCGTGTGTGGTGCTGGCCAGTGGGATGTTATGGTAAATATAACTTTGTTATTCGCCTTTTTTTCATGTTTTGAGAGTGACAGGTACATGACAACTGCTTCAAGCAATGAAATTAATGCGGTGTTTGTATTTAGCTCTTCAAATTGTGTTTTTAACAGAATACAAAATCAGTCGATCACTAAAGCGCTGTGTGCTGGCAGTTTTGATTTTTAACTCGTTGACAATTTTTTATACGTAATATTGTAATTCTCTTGATGGGACCTGCAGCTAACATGCACAGAATGAATGTCTGCTGATACAATAGAGAGGGTTAGATGTGTGTGTATTGGGAATTTTGTGCGGTGGATAGCAATGGAACTGTGTTATCAGCAAAATAACATATACACAGCCGCACACAGGTTGCACTACAGAGTAATCGCATCATACATCACCCCACCACCCCTTACTTTTTCCACTACCTCACCCTCAACCATCCACCCATAATCCAATGTTAACTCAGGCGTGGTATTACCCTCTGTGTGCAGTGCTGTATAGAAGACCAGGGGTGAGGGTAGTTTCTGTGTGTAGGTGGTGGGGTTTGAAAATGGCGAAGGGTGTGAGAGTGGGGTTAAAAAGGCAGAGAGGTGTTCAGTACGAATTCGTTCGTATAATAACCCCTAACTTCCTTCCATTGCTGTAATTTGGAGAACATTAATTCGGCGACCTTTGCCTCCACCCTCTTGTTACTCTCTCTACTGTCCTTGTTACCCTCTGCTGTAACCCCTCATAACCCTAACTATCTTTCTGTAGTGGAATCCCTCTTACTTGTGAATGACATCTAGTGGCGTGGCCTTCAGGTATTTTTTTTTACTCCAGTCTTTTCTGACGACACATTACCAAACTAGCGCAAGTAACTTTCAGCTTCCTCTACACCACTTGCTATAACCGTTTTGCGCTGGGTACCACCAAACTAAAATTTAACATCTGCAATATTTTGTTTTTAGAACTCATCCCGTTGCGCAATATCATTTCAAAAACTGGTACACGTACTGCCGTCAGCCACAACAAGTTTTATTCATCTCGCCAACACATGCTACATAGTTGAAAACAAAAGACCAACTTGATGTCACTTGCTACTTTATTTCACTTCTTATGTGCTCAACATGTTTCGGACATTAATATATCCATCATCAGGAGCTTACGACTGTGCTGTTGAATTACCACATTGGTCGTGTGTTCTTGGTAAATCTTCTGCAGGTGTTGGAACAGGCAGAACAGTAACAAAATCATGAATGCATTCACAAAGAAACTGAGAGAAAATTTAAAATTTCAAAAATGTTGCTAGAATTCCACTGTGTTCTGTCCGTCTGTGAGCAGATCAGACGACTGATATATTTGAGGCCAATGATTTTTTAGACTTCTGATTATGAACTACCTACACCACTTATTTATCAGATATGCAACTTGGTAAATTGTAAATTGGCATTATTCTGTAGCTTTGTGTAATGTATATAGTGCCGTAGTTAACCCTTTAAAGACAAAGCGCAGACTGCTTTATTTAAAGACCCAGTTCGTACCGCGCTGTAAACACTTTTCGCCTTGGTTACAAAAACCAATCAGTTTATGGTATAAGTGTCATAAGTCGCTGTTTGTTCTCAGATAAATAAAATACACATAAATACAGTGTGGACAGAGCGTACAGTTGTTAAATATTAAACTGTTGGTGCATCACATAATCAGTAGGATTTGAAGGGTTAATATTAAACGAGGGAAATTAAACCAGCTTCTAAATTATCTAGTGATCATAATCATAAAAGCTCTTATCAACTCTTTTCCCGTTGGGTCTTACGGTGGAATGTAGAGACTTTTAATTGAACTCTGAGTCTAAGGGTTTATGTGGAATCCTTCTTAAAGCATCTGCACATGTGGTACATTAGATATTCTTTCCAGCATTTACAGATATGTCTGAAGTAGCTAGCCAGTTCAGTTGAAACTGGAGCAACTTGAGAGTATGGGATTGGTGTAAGGGATGAACTCCTCCTCGCGAAAGGAGATCAAGGAAGTAGCATTTCGCTTTGCTTGCCGCAAAGGGATTTGAAGTCGAAATCCAACACCACAACCTTCTGTGTATTCCATCTCTTTTCCTCTCGGTTGCAGATTTTCCTGTTTTTGGTTGGGCTTGTGTGAAAGCCAGTGTAAAAGGGATTTTGTGTGTTACACACTAAGCTGAATCTACGGGGTCTAAAGTGTATGCAGAATGTTGCTGTCTATGTACCACGTATAGTTTTGGTGGCATTAACATATTTTTAGGGCCATTTGGGGGTTGATATTTGGGTTTTGTAGAAAGCTCTCGCCCCTTTAAGGGAAGAAAATTTATGATTTGAAGAAATGAATTATTCAAAACTTCTAGCTCGTGTCAGTGCAGGTTTTGATTTTCGAGAACTGTCTTTTAATGTGATTTCTTACGTAAGTCATCGCGGTTTGAAAAATTAAAAGTATGTGTGAATTAGGCGTTGTATTATGGCGCATAATTATTTATTAACATGATATTTTAAGTTGACTTAATTAACTTCAGATGTATAGTGCTTAACGGAGTCCGTCATTTACATTCTCGATCCTTCCTTATTCAGTAAAATTACAGTATATAAATAATAAGCCGTAAATCGTAGATCTACCTTTCATAACATAGAAAGTATTAGGAAATCAGGAAAACATTTGATGGGTGGAGTTATAGTGCATATACAGATTTTGGGAAATGTATACACAGGGTTTTAGTTGGAGTACATAGATCTACCTTTCATAACATAGATAATATTAGGAAATCAGGAAAACATTTGATGGGTGGAGTTATGTGCATCGGTTGGACTTTGATGAGATCTCAAAGAGGATACGACTAGTTCTGTGGCAATATTTATTTGCTAAAATTATCCTAGCATTTACATTTTAAATTCAAGTAGTACCTGCATGAACAACCTGCTTTATCATTATAGTCCCTGCAGTATGGTCACACAGTGTCTTTGTGGTAATTGTTTTCTTTATAGCGTAAAAGATTAAATTGTTTTAAATTACTTCACTTCTGTGTACTTTCTAATTGGTTGTAGTTTCAAATTGAATCGTGAGAATTCATTTTGTTTTATATCTTGCTCTGTTATCTTCATTATTCTATATAAGTGTGGGGAGGAAATTTGCAGCATTACGCACGCAATATGAAGGCTGTTCTTAAGACAGTCTTAATATGATAACCGTGCAAAAGTACAGTATTCGGAATGATGCAAACGTAACTCAGCGTAGAACACAGATTTTTAGAAATATGATGTGTGGTTGGACTGGAGTTATTCGCGAAGTTTGGGATGTGTTTTCTTATGGATTGGTACGACCAGTGCTGCAGACATAACCTGAAGATTGAGTCAGTCTGTCCCTCCGAAACGTTGGTAAATTTCTACCGAAGAACATAGAGTCACATAGCAGAAGACAATTTTCTTCATGGAGGTTAAAGTTCATGCAATATCCGTCTGTCGAAGATGTGTTAACAGCTCTGGTGAAGCATCATCCCTTAGAATCGATTGTAGATATTACTAAAAATGACAATAAAGTAATCATAAATTTAAAGCATGCAAACTGTTAATGAAGTGTATCATACTAATTTAGGCACTCACTGCACGCGGCAGAAACCTTCTTGAGAAATAGACAGTTCAGTTGTGCAAGAAATTCTAGCGTCTTTTTACGTAAGCCAAAGATTAATAATCCTCTTCAAAAGAGGGGAGAGTTGTCTCTCCTCTCTCCCAATTAATTCCAGTCCACTGCTGAGCTGTAGTCATTTAAAGCCAATTTTAATTTTTTGCCTTCATCAGCGATTAGGTCTCTGAAATATTCTTCACTTCAGATTTCATGACAAAAAAGTGGTAAATATTTCTGATCTTGCTTGCTATACTTGCCAGTTTAATGAAGGCTATTAATATTTAGAAATATTCCCTAACATAATCCCGAGTTCACCAAATTTTATAATACATAAAAAATCGTAATTAAAGTGCGTGTGACTGTTGTGACCTTGGGCATCGTAAGTTCGAGTAAAGACAAAGACCATTTTTAGCTATACTGTAATTACGTTAGTATACAAGAGATTCTTTGTAACGTTTTCTACGCAAAGTCAATAACATTATCACACTTTACACGTAAGAAAACAAGAGTCATATTCATATTTGTATATTGAATGTGATTTATTTCGCTTTGCCGGTAACGTTGGATCAACCGGAAAGCATTCAGGAGGCGGTTGGTTCGAATATGGACCGAAATACCGCCTGTCCTGAGGTTTTTCATGATTTTCATACCAATGCAGAGATAGATTCTCAAAGTGTCGACAGGAATACCTTCGTTAATAGATTTTATTGCAATCATTTGATCATTATTTGTCAGTATATATCTGTGTTGCTGATAGCGACGCAAAATAATTCATACACATACGCGTGTCGGCTTCTTAATCTAGTAAAACTTTAGGTATTTGTTGTGACATGTGCGAAATTCTTTCCGTAAAATATGTGAAGCTATACATAGCGAGTAGTACAGAGTGCTTGATGCCAAAGGATTAAAAAAATGTTTTTGGCTCATCCATAAGAATAACGGTGAATGGCACAAACAAGAATAAGTCCCAATCGTAGTATATCCTGCAGGCATATCAATATCAGATGTACTGTATCGTGGGTCGTCTGGCTTATTTATTCTCATATTCACTGAATAAAAACTAATTTTCATGAAGTTGAATTGAATGTTGATAAAAATGCCACAATTAAATGACAAATAAAAGCAAAAGGAAAGTAATTACCGGTATTGGAACACGTGATATTATTTACTGATTAATAAAAAGCAGGCAGGAACCTTGAAGAAAAGTTTCACTAAGTTTTGCACGTTATTGGCAACGAACCAGAATCCGTGAAGACGTGCGTCGTTGTTCTAGGTAGTGTTCTGCGCAACCTGCCATTTAACATCAGTTGATAGTAAGGAGCAGGAATAGAATAAAATGAGAAATTCTCAAGTTAATATATACTGGGTTATACATAATAACTAGTTGCGGCAGCGCCGTCACAGATTCGTGTCTAGTTGCGAGGCTCATCATAGGGTTCGTATTTATTGGAGCAACTGGGTGGGGTCAGAAGGTGGGGGTTTGCTGTGAGACGCACCTATAGGGTAGTAGATTTTAATAGCTGTTATTATATTCTGAGACCTTAGTGTAAGGTAGATCCCTTAAGGGCGTGCTATCTACCCCTGTGACGTCTTTCTCACAATCTGACAGATGTTATAGGCAGTTCAGAACTTTGAAATAAAGAACATATCTCAGAAGATTATCGGAACCTAAAATGTGAGTAGTTTTCACCCCATAAAACAAAGTGATTATTGAATGTATCACCTGCCTTATCATAAAAAATTCCCCATTCCCGCTGCAGTGTCGTTGTCATTTACATTCAAATAATTAGAATTATGCGCTTTGTCTACAAAAATATTTATTTATTTCGTGGGATTTTCGTAATCCACAGCCCTTAGTTTCCCTTGAGATTACAAACTATTCGCCTTCGCATATGAGACGCTCTGTGTTTTCTGTGCGGTAGGAATTAAAATATTAAGTAACTTGATATGAAATTGCAGTCGGAAGAGAGGTTAAGCTAAAGATGTCACAAGCGACGATTAGTGGTGCTACTCCCTGTAGGGGCAAGAAATGTTCTCCATAATGTCCAGACCTATTTATAGATATTTACATTTAATTAAATCTCCTCTATACACCCTATACGTATAAAGCATTAGTAAGTTTTTTTTTAATAATAATACTATTTATTTACTGCAATTGGGTTGTCACCCGGTGGCAGTAGTTATTTCACATGTATACAAAATATGAAGTTGGTTACTAATAAATTTAAGTCGAGAGGGTTACATGAGAAGCATGTAGTGGCAACTTGGAATCTTGAGAACCATCTCAACATTTGCTTATAGACACAAGGAAACCAAGAAAAACCTGTGTCGAGGTGACTTCTAGCCAGCAGTCATGTATCTAAAGTGAAAACAGCAATACACGCATAGTACAGCAAATACACATAAGATGACAACAATTCACACAAGACAACTGCAACAATATACACAAGACAACTAACAACAATACACACAAGACATCTTAAAATACAACATGTACAAAAGTTAAACAACACCAAGGTAAGAAAGTAGAAGAATACTTTCTTTGGAGTTACGGTGCCGTGTATTCTGTTATAAATTTACGAATGTTTCAGAGGTGTGGGGTGCTTTTTATCTTCTCGGTGTCTCTGCTACCCACAAGGGGGCAGCGTATCTCCGAAAAGTTGCTAATTTATATCAGACCGCTTGAAGCCGCATCCAAGATGGCGGCGTGATTATTGAGTGCGTAATTATGCAGTGAATGTGTGCAGCTCTGTGTCGCTGGCCATAGGTCTGTGATTATTCATGATGAAAAACAGTAATTTATTGGGCTGCAAGTATTCAAATCGAAACAACAGAAGGGTATCTCAGTGCAGTTCCTTCCAGCAAATCATCGCATATCCATTGGATTTTGCAATTAAATCGAAAGACAGTGATTAGTCGGCAAATTGCCAGATGTACAGGAATAAAATGTACCTAAATAGAATGTTCACTTTCTTGTTCAGTCAGCCTATCCAAGTCGGAGTGCAAAACGCACCGCATATCTTAGGGGACTTCCGGATGTAGGACCAGTCTCTCCAGCATGACGTAATACCCCATGTCGCGATTTTCACGGTTCGAAACTTATTGCTTAGAATTTTTATTGTGTGGTGAACTCGGTGTTTACTGCGTTGTGTACTTCTGGCATTTCGAACACGATTACAGGATATCTGCAATATCACGGCCTGTTGGAAAGCTCATTTTGCGCACGGAACATGACGAAATCTTTGGGAAGGTGACATTTCTCTTATTAAGTTCAGTGCTCAGTCTTACTTTAGGTCTAGTAAGTTCCAGACATCTCATACCCAAAGTTAGCAGTCACTGTACTAGTGTTACTCTTTACGTTCGCCTTGTATAATTTTAAGTGCAGGTTAAGGTCATGGAGAACTTGTATTTTGTTCGTTGTATTGTGAATGTATGTCGCTTAAAATTGTCAAGAAAATTTACATAGTATTTGTAGTTAAATAAGGGCTTACGGGCACAAAAAGGAAACATACTATTTTGAAAAGAGAATCTTATAGACATGTAAATCCTATGGACTAGTTACAGAAAGTGGTGACTTGCAAGCAAGAAGTCAAACACCGTGTCATCATGTAATCATATCTGAAGGAGCAGAAACAGCGACTTGGGAGGTCTGTGGAAGGCTTTTTAAAAATGCAGCATACTTGTCATGACACTGTTGGACAGCTTCGTTTTTTGTGTACTTGCTTTCGAATCTTTCTGTGTTGGCTCTGGTCTTGTATCCCCCCTTTTTTATCCGTTAACTACCATTTTATTTGCCATGTTATTATATATTCCTTCCCCTTCCTTCTCCACGTCGTGTCTGGATACTTTTAGTTTTCTTCTTGAAGCCTGAACATGACATCGCTTCAGATGTCTGCTCTACTTGTCCCACCGCTCCTGTTTTCCTTATATTTTATTTTAAACCGAAGCTTGAGGGCGTGGCGCTCACAGTGGCATCTACAGAGTATTATCTCAAACGCTTTAAACCTGAAGTAGGGAGTTCTTGTTGTCTACGTTAGTGAAAGTACTTCCCAACTATTCAACTTTGTGATATTATCCATGTTTGGTATAAGTTACCTGTTTGAAAAGTTGAATTTTTTCCAATAATTTTTAGATTCTCTGTATTCTGTTCTCTTTTTAACACTATATCTGAAAGTTTGGTTTCTTTTATTTTTTCCACTTGTATCCAAAATAATTTACACAGCCTGGTTTATATTAACATTTTTTTTTAAAATTGAGACCTGGTATAACGTGGTGTGCAAGGTTTGAGTTCGGCTGTCTGTTCTTGAACGAATACTGGGAGGCTAACTTTAGACGGGAATTTGGGAATTTCCGCCTTCTGTAATGACCTGGAGGTTGCCTATTCTGTCATAAATTTCGCGATTTTCCTCAGTTATTCCAGGCACTAGCCTGGATACCGTCTTCAAGTATGCAACAAATATTTATTTTCATTTCCTTGTCATTTTGTGACTCGTAGTAATTATTATCATGATCGTTGTAGTAGTATACTGTAAGGGATGGAGAAAGTTTCTGAAGTAAGCCCATAAATAACGTGGCTATGCATTTGTAATTTAATCCCTAGTTAGGTCTGCGTTTAGCCGTTAGGTGTTATTTTTATGAAATAAAATGTTAAAGAAATGAGAAGTGAATAAGTGTACCCGAATCAACTGACTGCAGGGATTAGTGACGGGCTTTTGTGAATATAGTAACGAACTTTCGGTTCTATAAATTTTATTAATGCAATTATTCTGCACGAGAATATAATAAATTACTCCAGTGCTATAAAACAATATTAATTTCTACTTTAAACTCGGTAAGTTTCGAATAATATTGGTCGTGATCAGACACTCACATAATGTAATATTTAACTTTGTGATTTTAAATTGTTACATTCTTCACTTTAGGTACTATCGTGATAGAAATCATCACCAAAATAAAATAAAATAAATAAACTTAATTTTCTTAGTTACCGGAGCTGACGAAGTGTGTTCGATAGTCAGCCATTAATTTTTAAAACAGTGAAATGCTACAAAATGTTGCTGTCATTAGAATAAAATATAAAATGCTATGGAAGAATAAACAGCCATTGTTAAGCGTAATCAGCGAACAAGAGATTTTTTTCAGACAGTATGATTTTGCGCGTAAAGGTATATATATTGTTTGCCTACAGTAATTGAAAACTCTGATCACACAGAACCAAATTTCTCGGCTTGGCATACTGGATACAGCGGGCAAGTCGGTGTTAACCAGGGGTTACTGCAGAGCCGGTGCCTCAGTTGCAGTGAATTGCTCCGGCCCAAATGGTAGTGCGTCTGGAGAACGCGATATCTGCTGCAAGCGATTGGTCCGTTGACGCACAAACGTTTCGCATTTCTCACTCGCAAATGTTTTCCTGAGTAACATGAAACTATCAGTTTTCTGGAGGTATGGAATATAATGGCAAAACTGATCTCTCTTATCTACAATATATTACATTAGCTAATTCGTCAATTCCACGGACTGTCGGAAGAGCATAGACCTACTAATGAAATTCCATATCTTTATGGATCCTGTGGGTGATTACCGTGATCATAAGAGCCCGCTTCGTGGTCGTCTTCTGGGTTATTGGATTCAGTGCGCTGTCTCGAGTCCCAATGTTTTGATATCCAGTTTAATATTATACTTCCAGTTGCACCTAGATCTTCCAGTACATAAAATTTTCCGCTTTGAAAACCATGATGCTGAAAAGGATTGAAGTGGGAAAATAAGTCAATACTACGTCTCAGGCCTTGTTGCAGGATTTGCTAATACGCGGTTGTGATATTTGTTATATATATCTACACATAAAAATGCCTTTTTTTTTATTCCGATAATTTCCGCATTGGGAAGATAGTTGAGGGTATAATTTCATATGAAAGGAAAAGCCAGTGATCACTTGAGTGTGTGTTCGCCGTGTCACTACATTTTAAATGGTAATTTCTCTCCCTCTGCTGCGGACATTATACCCTCCGCTCACGTGGACGACATTTATTAGTTTTCGATAGGTTCTTGCTCTCACTTAAGACTGCCTTATACCGTCCATAAAGCTGCCACAGGTCGGCCAACAGTGTCACTGGAATAGGAAGGAGAGAACGGAGTTTCCAGTTCCTGCAGTAAGAGCTATGCCCTGTATTGGTGGCTTACTGCAGGGATTGACATTGGTCGAAATTTTAAACGGTTGTATTGTAAAAGTGTGGTTGATATGTTGAGTTTGGTTGTGAAATTAGAGTTTCACTTTGGGCCGTAGTCAAAGTTCACATATTGTGCAATTCTTGATGACGTTACTGACGTGAATGTGTATCGAGCGAAGAGGTAATATTTCAATTAATTGGGGTTTCCGTTTTATCGTTACTTTTTCATTTTAAAAAAATCAGTTTTATTTTGTTGTTGTGTCTGCAGCTAAGAATTTTATTTCCCGCGGTTTTACGTAAAATTGACGTGACGTTAATACAAAACTTGACACTACAGATGAATTACGTTCGTATGGCCCCAATGACTAAGACGTTGGCTTCCGTATTTAAGGTGCGAAATTAATAAAAAAAAGAGTAACTATACACGGCATAACAGTTAGCGTTCTTAAATTCTACTTAATTGTTTCCCTTCGTATTGTGCTACATCACTCGCTAAATTTGGTCGGTTTTCGCCTGACGTTATACGGAATTCGGTAGAGAGATGTGAACACAAACCACATATGGTAGTCGAGAGAAACCTGCAAGTGAACGAAAGGAAAATTATTACGCTATCCGAAGTTTGGGGAATACCTTATTTCTCACATAATGGAAGGCATTGTGGTGCAGAGAAAATTCAATTTCCTTCCAATACGATTATAATTTGAGGGAATGTCAGGCTTATTGAGAGTGTCTTGAGGGCAGTAAAAGTGACGTCAGATGTTTGATGAGGGTTCTTTTCAGCTGTGTACCCCAAAAGTTGTAATTGTCATTTGCCTGTGATTGGTAGTTCTCATAGTCAAGAATTAGGGTACAGCCAATCAGTGCGAATTTTATAACGAAAGACTTAGTGGGGTGTCTCTCTGAAGCTTCTCTCGCAGCCGAACACCATATGTTCCGTGCTGGAACAAAAGCACGCCCGCTCGACGTTCTGAAGTCTCCCTGTGACAGGCAGATATAGCCTTATGTATTGATGTTTGGAATTTACTGTGTCTGAAATCCAGATGTATACTCATGCACAAGGTAAGAGTAAAGTTATCCCTCAGCACTCCATTAGAGCGTATGGAAGAATGAAGTTAGGGCTTCGTCCTTTCTTAACCTCGGCAGTAGGTGGAAGTAATTGGACAGCTTTATGCTCTGGCCATATTACCCCAGAGAAAGAACATCGCTGTGTAGAATTGTGGGAGTGCTTCTAGAGAATAGACAGATCCTTTTCTCCTACCAATAATCGAACCAGGATTCGTAGCCAGTTTTCCCCACAGCCTAGTTTCTTTAATTCTCTCAGTATGATAGGATTCTATTGGAACTGCAGTAGTTGTTTGAGCTATTATTTCAAATTGCTGCACGTGACGGTCTTCTCATGTTTATTACTTACGCGACTTTTATCTGCTAAGAGAGAGAGAGAGAGAGAGTGAGAGAGGGAGGGAGGGAGGGAGGGAGGAAAAAAGCTCTTAGACTCTGCGATGATTCTGGGAGCCTGGGTAGATTACTCTGTACAGCGACTCGCTACGGGCTAAAGAGTCCGGGTTTTGAATTCCGTTATGGGCAGTATATTTTCTCCAAAAATGGTTGAGACTAGTTCTGGGGCCCACCCAGCCTCCTTTACAGTGGGCTTCGGGGTTCGGATTCTTTCCCAGGTGATAAAGCAAGGTTTAGTGCTGACCACTAGTGCCGAGTTTGAGAGTGAGTGGATCTGTACCTCTGCGCTCTCTATATAGATTCATGGAGAGTATAGCAAAATTTTCTTCACTTCTTTGCCTCGATTCCTATGGAATGTGCGGACTAACCAGACCCAACAAGACCGTAATGAAGAAAGCGATATTTTGGGGTTCTGCTTCCGAGTGAAGTTAGATGTATGTCGTCTGATTTTTTTTTCAGTAAACAAATTCTTATTTAGAGCCGAGCAATTTAAGAAGCATTATGGCCGAAGATTGGATAGATTGAAATTCAACTTCGCGATACGCATGACTCTGATTGGTGCCTCTTCAGATATTGTTTGACTGTACGTGTATTTCAATCAGTTATTCGTATTTTTTATATTGGGATGACTGTACGTTAAACTTTACATTGATTCGTGTAAATCCATCATTGTCAATAGTCACGCAGGCTTCCACTACTGGTCCAGCCAACGGTCCGCACAGCGCGATCTGTACCAGTTGTACAATCCTACCTGCTCTCAATTGTTTGCAAACCCTGCTGTCGACTCCGTGATATAACAATGCCCACTCTAGTATTTTGTGATGCTCCATAGGGACAACAGAATAATTCCAGCACACATGGGGGATGGGTATGTTCAGACCAAACTCCCGACACCATTTCAATAGTTATAACATCCTCACGCCTGTCAAATCCCCCCCCCCCAGTTTTTGAAATCTCCTCTGTACCATACAAAGTGCCTGCGCCTTTCCCCCTGTGTGTCTTTATTCACATACACACACACACCACACTTCAGTGTTGGTTCGGGAATTTTGGAAGTTGAAAACTCTGTGGATGAAAATAATATATCGTGTCTGGTCTTCATTGTTATTGTGCCTTTGTGTGTGCCAGGAGTAGTTTAGGAAAAGTTGTTGACAGCCTTCATTTTACACATGGAATTGTAGGCTTGCAGCAAACCTAAATATAATTATTTATCTTTCAATTATTTTGTTTTCATGCTGTCGATATTTGCAGCATACGAAGTCCGTAAGTCCATTCAGTATATAAATAAAGGTGTCTTCGTTTGTAGGACGGAACTGGTGAATTCTGTGTGCGTGCGTGTTCGCGTGCGCGCCGTCATCCAAACATCTAAGTAGGCATAGGCATTTCCTATGACACTGTATTGTACAAATTGTAGTAGCGGGAATTACAAGATGCAACTGGCCTGCTAAACTTCGGACGTCGCTAGAAGTACGGCCTACTTGTAATTCCGAGCGAGTTATCACACTTTTATAATACGAAGTCCCCGCGCTGTTCAACAGACGAAACCTCTTGAAATGCAGGATCACGGAAATCACTGTCACAGGAATCACGAATTCATACATTACTGGGAAGCTTGGATGTCCCAAATGTCCACCTTTGCTCTTTGAATCCGTCAGTATTGTCTTGCGAAGCACCATTCTTCAATTAGGGTTGTTAACAATTTCTATGAGTGTCTGTCGTAGGTCATGGGAATATTTATACCATAAGCGAGAAGAACAATACTGTATTTTTGGAAAGGGGACTGTCAGTTTAATCTGTTAATGATTCCTAAATATTTGTCAGTTCTGCTACTCCGTTTCGTCACTCATCTGAATGAAATTAGAAAACCAGTAAGCAAATAATTCTATGAACATGGTTGTCTCCAAATTTCGGTGAGGGTATTACCGGAACTAGGGTTCGGTAAGCTGTCCCGTCATGTAGCGGATATGACGTACTTGAAGGAAGTTTCAGGTTGCCGTATTTCCTTTTGTCTTGCTTATTTAAAACCTAGGGTATATCTTATTGATTGTCCTCGTAAGTACGGGCTTCTTAAAGTGACCTTTATAACACATCGTTCGTAATCTTTCCCAATTTCGTTAGTGAACGTCAAATGCACGCCCGTGCTGTCGTGTGTGGCAGCCTTTATGTTGGCGTCACAGAACCAAACAGTACTGGGGAGATCAAAACAAAGAGGGTACGATGGGCGGAGTATCACACATGGAAGAGACGACAAACGCACACAAAATTTTAGTCTGCGTGAGGGAGGGATGATATAATTTTCAACACCCAGGTATAGGTGGGAAGATAATGTTACAATAAATCTTACAGGACAAAGCGTGGCCTGGGTTCATTTGACTCCGAAATGGGGCTGGTGTCTTGACTCTTAGGAATATGACTATGAGCGTTTGGGTTTTTTAAAACGGGGAATTTCTTTGCTCGCTAAGAACTCTTGCTTCTTAAGGATTACTCTACAGTATCGGGTTAATTTGATAGTAGTTAATTGGTTAGGTGAAGTAGCAAAAGTAGTAAACTGTATCTGTTTCGATCTTTTCTAAAAGAATGGTGAAATCGTCGGACGGAGACCGATAGACCAGAGAAGTTCTCTACATTTGCTATAATTTGATTACATTTGAACCGACAAGATTTGTTCTTTCGCTAAAAATTTATTTCCAGATGTTTCATAACAAATGAAGTTCTACGTTCTTGTTGCCACCTACACCGGTGTATTAAGGAGCTACAGACTTACATATCAGTGTCGGTCTATAAGATTTTGTTGTTGTTTTGAAACATATTAGGATTTTAATATGCATGAACATTGTTAATACTCCAGGAGGTATTTTACGGTTTATACTATAGCCAGTGTTTTCTCACGCTTGTTAAAGAGATCTCTTTCGGCTAAATAGTGCATTTTGTATACATTTTTTGTGTTGTCTTGACTGAGGGTGTTATCTTCTGTGAGATGAAACTTGTATTTGTGAATTTTTAGGAAATATTTTACGTACAGCAAGAGTGTTGTTATTTGACCGACTTCATTTCTGTACATCTAGTTGATCAGCACAACCGGGTGATGTCAAATTAGATCTTCCTTTTATTCTTATTTCGTTTATATTTGCATTTTATTTCTCTCGAATACGTAAATATTCCATTTCATCGTTAACGGAGACTGAAATATGATTATTTATTTATTTTCATTGTTAGTAATGTAGGTGCAAACCAAATCTGTGCCAAAGAAATGACTGACAGAATTACGTACCGGGGTGTCAGTCTTCATTCTTACGGTTACGGTTTTTGTTTGGTCCCTGAACAAAATATTCAGAATATCTGCAAGAAAATCAAGTTGCCTTGTTTTCTTCCGTACGAATGCGAGTTCTTAATTCGTGTAACATATAAATTAATTACGAATATTTCCATGCAATGCCTTTTCCCTAAATATAGTAATATTTAGGAGTTGTATAGCCTAATCCATTAAGTCTGTAATCATTGCAGGGTTATGGAGTGCTGCATGTTGTGTTTTGGTGGCAATAAGTACATGTGCAATCTGCTCGTAAGTACGGTACATCGTTTCGTTATTAAATCAAAATACAATCATTGTCTAATTCTTTGAAAACGAAAGTTAATTAAATTGTTCATTTATACTGAATTATTGCTCGCAAATAATGAAAATTCCCATTTTAAAGAAAGTTAGTACATTTTTTAACGAAATAATTTCTGTTTATTCTGATCATATGGATACATTCTTAGGGGAAACGTGGAGTTTTTTATGTTAGGGTTGTTGGTAAGCGAGGATCTTTAAAGGGTAGCTTTATATGTTTATATATTACTTTAACAAAAGTTGTGTGATTGCACTTTGGAAATCGATATAACGTGTGTAATGTATTGCTTATGCAAAACATCGCACGTTGTAAGCAGTTAATCTCTTTTTATCTGATTGTTGTTTTCACCTGTTCCACAAATCTGTGTGGGCTTTAATGTTCTCTGAACTGTAACCATTCTTTGATGTTTTACATCCCGTTGGATATATTTCTAGGGTAATATTGTGTTTAATGCATCACTAGTTTACAGGATGCACGAGTAGAGGATTTAAAGTTCAGTATTTTCCGTTTCACATTCTTGTATATGTAGATGCTTTTAGCTTGACTAACTATAATATCTAACTCCGATTGTTTGCATAACTTCAACCACCCTAACAATTCTGTTTTCCTCTGCGCCACAGTGACAAGGATAATACTGTCGCACTTCATCTTTTGCTACTTTTCATAGAGGTCAATAAATGATTTATACTGATGTTGTGTGGCAATTTTTGTGCTTTATGTCACGGCACATGATTGCAATTGTTACAGTGACGACGTAATGTAGAAGATTCTAGTCTTCTGCCTTATGTGGGCCCTTTTGACAGATAAAATTGTTGCCGACATGTCGAAAGATCGTAGTGCCTGAGAAACGCCTATAATTATTTACCAACCGGTATTACGTAATTTGCAGAATACCCTCAGCATCAACGCTTTGAGAAACTCAAATCTCGCTGCATTTACGATAAACTGAACGCCAAGCAGTATGCAGCCTTATATTTCTTCCAAATTATTGTACGGTGACAGACGTAGAACCTTGATACGTAACGCTGTCTTAGAAAGAGGGGCGTTTCTAGTCTGGGGTACTATTGTCAGAATCCTGTAAAAATAATGTAGTGTGAGGAAAATGAGAAGGAGATGCATAATTGTTGGGAGTTGCCCGGATCCATACCGTCCACCATCTGGTCACTCTGCCCTTCCACACCCGACTTTTTATTACAGCAGCCCGGTGTGAGAACGTTTGAAATGGTACATGTGGCGAAGAAATGAAAATTCATCAAAGGAAATGTAGTGAAGTGCGAGAGGTGGGAATTGGAAAGGATGGAATTTAAGTTAGGTGAGTATTTTGTTGTTGTCGTTGTGGAAGAAATACAGGGTCAACAGTAATCAGCTGTTTCGGGTACATACGCCCATCATCAGGAGCATTAGATGTTGAGTTGCAGCATATGGTTTTCTGTACCGAGTTTTTGGATGGGTGGTGGTCTTGAGAGCCGCTGCTTAGGTCGTGTGTATGGTGAGGATGGTGCCGTGCGGCACAATCCGCACCGTACACACGACCCACGCACCGGCTCTCAAGACCACCACCCATCCAAAAACTCGGTACAGAAAACCATATGCTGTAACTCAACATCTAATGCTCCTGATTATGGGCATATGTACCCGAAACATGTCGATCTAAGAATACATCAATAAAATTACCTAGTTGCATCAAGTTTGCTTTTCACTTTATTTCATGAGAAAGATGCACGGTCAAACAACCCTCAAGTAATCAGCTGCTTTTGTTGTAATATCTTAGATCTAAACGAGATTCCTTTTCAGAATGAACACGATAATACAATTCAAGATACGTAAGCTTTTTCATCTCATAACTGAAGTCTTCAAAATTCATTGCTCCAAAAATTGGCCTCCTGTAATTTCTAATGCAAACATGGCAAGAATTCTATACGTTTATTGTAAACTGTAGGTTACCTCAGTTTCGGATTTGTGACGGTGATAGAGCAGTCTATACTGTCACCTTTTTAAGCCAAGTAACTTTCCCACATCGCATTTGAGTTCCTTTTATGTGGAACCTTGTGATGAAGCGACATAATGAGATTCATAAAATGAACGGTTCTCCTTAATTAGCCAAAAAAAAGAGAACTTCTATGCAAACTGAATTCAGTAAATTTAATTGTGAAAGTGAAAGTATGGTGTCGGATTAAACCAGAAGTATGTTTGCGGCCATGGAAACCGAAGTATGAAACTGTGGGATTCAATAGACCCTTTGAAAGTGTCAGCGACTATAAGAATTACATCAGAAAACTGTCGCGGAGCGTAGTTATCAATAGTAGGTCAGATTGAGATTTCACAAGGAATTTGTAAATTACCACATCGAAGTAAGGAGTTATTGACTGTAAAAGCTGAGCATATAAAATTGATGTAAAATTAACTTCCGAAGATCATCGAGATATCAGCGCTCGAAGAAATAAAGAAATAGTTTTCATGTAGGTGATAAAAACTTGACATACATTTATAACCACTCATGTGTGTGTGTGTGTGTGAAAAGTGTTGATAGCTTAGTTCACGTGGGGATCACTCTCACCCCCTATATTAATTATTAGGAGTACTTTAGAATATTTGGGTCTGTGCCTTGCAGTCGTAATAAAATATCAGCCCACTAAAGTGCAGCTGATACAATAAACTGCTACATTAACTCAGCGGATGTTTGTTGAATAAATATCTGCAGTTCGAGTCCCAGCTTTGCACCTCTGTGTGCAGTGCAAATAAGACGTATCGAAATCACTTCTGCGGTCATAGGGATGAATCTCGTACTGTGGGCTATAGCACTTTTGGGGGAGGGGGGGAGGATCAAATAAGTTGCTACCACGTAGACGATTATTGGAAGTGTATAATGATAAACGACATGAAACAAGCGAATAGACGTACCTGTTTCGACGAAGAGTGGTCTGACGAAAAAGGCTTGTCGGGAACGTTGATGCCTTATTCATTGATGTATTATAAAAGGACGTTTTTTTTAATTTTTGGGTCATGTCCTACGAGAATGGGAACAATATGAAATAATTTTCTGTTTAAGGTACACTTTACGTATGGTACTTATCCCTACAGGAATAAGCATACTTGCACAGGACTTACAGTTTGTCTTGATGAATATGCCAGGCCTGTCTATGTGATAGGTCTCTTGTTGTCGGTATAATCCTGGATTTGTATTTCAGTAGAAATACATTCTTTCTAAAAACATAAAGCTTATCTAAATCTCTAATAATATGGCCCTAATGGGCTGCCATCCATGTTAAAATTTTGATGAATGTCATACCTATTTTACAGTGTGATATATGTAGTTGTATTCTTTATAAGTACTCGGAAATATCCCATTTCTGTATACACACTCACTGCTAGAGCCAGACCGCATGTGGCTACCATACATTGTTGCAATAATTGTTGTCATGGATCAATGTACAAGGGGTAAATCGGTCGAATCGTGAACACGGTCGTCTTCTGTCACGTCGCTAGATGTCTCTTTTTTGTGAGAGAGTGCATAAATGAAAATGTCAAACAGATGCTAGTTATTTCAGGCGCGTGAACCACAAAAATTAAGAAAAAAACATGTTTCAAATCAGAAGGATTAATCGAAGGCCTACGTTTCTCGCGAGTTTCTTAGTACACCGTTGCCCTTAGCAGGCAACCCTGTGACCAATACGAGACATACGTGGCCATGCACTCCAGCTTTGCTTCAGAATCTGATAATCGTTGAACACACCAAGACATTTTTCACCTTTTCTGAAATACGGTATTTCTTACGACGTTCACAAGAGCCCGCTATAGCATTTTAACCTGGGCAACTTTAATCGAGGGCACAAGCAAACATTCTTCTAACAGAATAGCGGAGATTTCCGCAGGTCGAATGTCTGTCGGATATCAACGTTTGTGACTGAAGAGCCACTGTTTATTATTAAGATATTTACATTTTGAATTCCGGAATAAATAACTTGTACAGTACATTTGTTTAGCGTATGGTACATGTAGGACTGTCGTGAACTTGCAGAGCTAAAACGAAAGCCATAGAAATGGGAAGGGCATGCAGCACACATATTGGCAGTAAGAGATACAGACGAAACTTTACTGGAAAGGAAGAGAACACTTGCTGGACCTAACCTTACATGGGAGGATAATATTAAAGCAGGTGTTAAGAAACAGGGCGTATAGATGTGCATTAGGTTCATATGAAGAAAAAAAAATATTTTGCTCTAAAGGGGCTTGTGGTCAGTTGGGTGTTAGAGAATGCAGGAATACCTTGTCTGCCCGAACGAGTATTTACTTCGTAAGCAGATCTGTCTTACTTGGAGTCGGCCAATCAGTTTCACAAGAGACTTATTTGTTATGAACACCTTGTTTACTTAACATAATTCACAGAAAACTTGCAGTTGCAGAATTATCAATACACACACACACACACACAAATAAGCCTTTAGCTTATCGTCGTAATGGGAGTAACCGCCTCATCGACCGAGGTGCTTTTGTCTTTTCAACATGTGTGTATATCATGTTAAATTGTATATTTGTTTTCATATCTATTTATTTATTATGGCCGGATCTAGAATAATAGATGGTTTCAAAAGAGCTCACGAAAGTGATTAGATAAATGAGGCTATAAAGATAAACATGAAGTCCATTTATGTGTGCGGAAAGTAGCATTGCTTACTGCTGTAAGCTATCAGCTATTTAGCAGTTACACTAGCCTGTGTTCATTACAGTCTAATAGGTTCGGTAGAATAAGCACCTGCTTCAGTTTTGTGCCTTCGTTTATAATCACCGTTGTTAATGCTTGATAAATAAGCAATTTGTAGTACTTAAAAATAGTGGGTTTCTAAATTAAAACATGCTCCATGTCATTTGTGAATGGCTATCGTTTCTAAAACTGTATAATAATTTATATAAATTAGAAACAATTTGAACACAAAAATAGCTTCTTTATTTTGGCCCTCCAAAATGTTGTATCAGTACGTTGCTCCAAAAGCATCTGCCATGGACAGAGTCCAGTGAATACAAACTATGAATAGCGCACCTTTATACAATTTAGACACCTGTAACGAATAGCACGTGTTATCCAGAGAACATAAAGTGTTGGCAAGCATTATTTTGCCATATATTGCATGGTAATGTGATTATAGTTTTATAATAATTCAATTTTCCTGGATCTAAGGTTCTCATAGCTGTGTTTAAGACGGTTCATGTCTTCTTGGTATGATGCCCTGTCGACTGGTGTATAGTTAGTCTGGTTATATTTTGTTTGAAGTAGCATGGGTAATTACTCTTACGTACTAGTGATTCCCGGTGTACACGGTTAATAAATAGAGATACGTATCAAAATATCAAAATGTGACTAGAACTACCAATGTTTACGATGGACATTATTTTCAGTTTAGATCTGGTTAGGTTTTGTTTACGTTGTAGATTATAAAACACTTCGTGCTGTTTCACGCAGCGCGTTTACGTGTTTGTAGCAATAATTTTTGACTTTTTAGGAGGGGTATTTCCCGCTCAAAGTTTGGCCGGCTCACCGTGTATAGGCCTACTGACAGAATATTCGTTACTTTACTCAGCCCTCCTTACCTAACACAGGCATATTGCCCCCATTGTGCCAAGATATCGTGTTGGTAATCATTTTCGGTTCATTTTCCACAAGCCATCGCATCATTCGACGCTACTTGTTACATTCCGAGGCACAGTGTCTCTGTAAGCCAAAACATTTTCATATAATTTCGAAAGATCTTTATTTGTTTAGTGTATTTCAAAATGTATGCATGGGATTGGTGAGGAAACCTAAAGGAAAAGGGAAAACCTATAGGAGAGCCGTAGAGAAGAGAATATTAAAATAGATCGTAAGCGAATCGTATGGGAAGGTGTGGGCTGGATTCGTGTGGCTCATTTGACGGATAATTGACGGTTGCTGTGAACACGCTAATGCATCTTCGGGTATCATAAAATGCGAGAAATTATTCGACTAGCTGAGGAAATTTGGGGTTCTGAAGAAAGTCTCTGATAGTTGAGTAAAGAGAGACCAACTTGATGTCACTTGCTTTATTATTTCATTATTTAATGCTCAACATGTTTCGAATGTTAGTACATCCATTCTCAGGAGCTTGCGACTTATTTGTTGAGTTATTTCATGGGTTGTATTGCTCTGGTTCGATGTG
>Ga0136643_10002509_pt1 | contig 23879 bp, 8 predicted proteins | sample TergutLab28metaG_FD_96883 | JGI IMG/M metagenome (GOLD analysis project Ga0136643, IMG submission 96883) | Labiotermes labralis P1 segment gut microbial communities from Petit-Saut dam, French Guiana - Lab288 P1 (version 3) (version 3) | ecosystem: Host-associated > Arthropoda: Insects >... | reverse complement strand
TCCTCCATTCCCCCGTTACCTCGTCCCTCCTAGGTCCAAATATTCTCCTCAACACCATATTCTCAAACACCCTCAGCTTCCTTTCCTCCCGCAATGTCAGCGACCAAGCTTCACACCCATACAGAACAACAGGCAAAATTATAATTCTATATATCTTGATCTTTAAATTTTTGGATAGCAACCTGGACGACAAAAGGTTCTGCACCGAATGATAGCAAGCATTTCCTGACCTCAATCTGCTCTTCACATTTCTAAATTATAAAGATAGAAACATACAGTAATATACAAACGTTTGGTTTCCTGTTGTCGTGAAACTCGTTCTCCGGCTTAAGGGAAGAACGAAGATTTAGGATATATGCATTTGAGAACATGTTGCTGAGGAGAGTTTGAACTTAAGAGAGAGGATATAAGAGTAGACGGGGATACTACCGTAAGGAAGAGCTTTACACTTTACTCGCGTCAACAAATAAGATTAGTGTGCCCAGGTCAAGAAGGAAGAGATGAACGGGGCACGTAGCAACTGTGGTAAATTAAGAAAAGAACTGAAAAATTTAGTCGAACCTTCGTAAAGGACCAGACCTCTTGGAAGACCTAAAGTATACTGCATGAAAGAAACTGAGGGAAAATTTGCTTCTCACGAGGAAGTCTATTTAACACGTGGTTTTTTTGAACAAGTTTTAGGTTTTAAGCCAGTTTTGAGGACAGGAATTATATGGATTTCGTGTAAAGTAGGGGTCATACTAGACCGATAGGACCCAAAATTATATTTGCTCTACACTTTACGCGTATACATCGGACCCATATAAACAGATGTGTATAATTATGTGAAATATTTCGTGACATGAAATTACTTTCTTATTTTGTTTGTATTTAGCAATATTCTTAAAACAGCACCTGACAGCTACTGCAGTTCACAGAAAGGGGTACGATTACCTGCCTTGGAGAGAGCATTAGCAAGGAAGTAAATAAACTGTCGTCTAGGAGAAAATTTATGGACTTTTCCTAAAATGAAATCATTATTTTTAATAAAACACTCATATAATTTTTCCAAAATAAAGTTTTAGAATTTCAGTACATATCGTCCGACAATTTAACAATGTTTCCTAAACTCTGTGGATTAATTAGCGTCTAGTTGATGGGTAACAGAAAGTGCTGAACTTTGAAAAATATTTTGTAGCCTCATAGTGATAATGTGCTTGAGGGTCCTTATTATAATTCTTACGCTCTAATTTATGGGTAAACCTATGTTCTTTTAGACCTAGTGAATCATGAGCTTACAGACCAGAATACAGCCAACGGGAAGGCAGTGAGTGTGAAATAGTGGTAATCTATCCTATAACTGACCTGGCTCAATATTACTGAATTTAATGTGATAGTGAAGGGTTCTGGTACTTAAGGCCTTACTTTGTTGCTTAGAATCGGAAAACATATGAAAATTGAAATATTATTAAAATGTCACAGGTAATTATCAATGAAAGTTTTGGTTCACTAATATTCAGATTCCTGCAGAGTACAACAAGAATGCTTTAAAAAGATACAAGCCTGTTGAAATATTCTATCTCTTGACACATTTATCCACTTTCTCTAACCTCCATAGGTTGTATTAAATATGTATGTACAATGTTTTTCGTATGGTGTAGAAGTCGTGGCCTATTTTAACACATCGCTTAATTTTGAAAGTATTCTTTGCTTGCACTTTGCTTAATATTTAACTATAAAACGAACTTCATGTCAAGATACAAAAACATTTGAAGTAGGGTCTTTCATTGCTCATGCACGTGTCGGCACGTCTGTGTCATCGTCAGGGAGTTACACTTTTAAATGTGCTTGTTAACTTGTACATTATGTTGCTTTCGTAAATGAATATCGCCGAATTGTCTAACTTCAGAAAACAGACATTCGAGCGTCAGTCGACAGCAGATGGACCTGCTCCTCAAAACAGCATTTGAAATAGCCCTGTTCAAAGAGAGGAAAAAAAACTTGGAGGTGACGAACTTTTAATTCAGCTTTTACTGTTAACTACAGAACATCATTTCATTATCTCATCAATGTGGAAGTATACACATAAATTATTCTTTCGAACTTAGTCTATCTTACGACAGTCCCATAGTCTCTTCCAAAGCGAGTTCTCCCCACAGTTCGATCTAATGCTTCTTCCTCTTTCAAATTCCAATATCCTTTTTTTTCCCCTTAAGTTCATGTAGTAGCTGCATACGTCTTCTTCCTCGTCTTGCTTTCACTCCAATCGTTCCCTCTATCTTTCTTTCAATAACGTGTTTTAGAAGGCAGTTCCTATGTAAGATGTGACCAGTCCAGTTAGCTTTCCTCTTCTTTATCTTGTGTAGAATATTCTTCTCTTCCTTGACTCCATGTAATACTTCCTCATTTGTCACACGATCGATTCAAAATATATTATCCACCCTTCTCCAGCACTATATTTCAAAACCTACCAATCATTTCTGATATATTTTCTGAAGTGTCCAATCTTCAACGCCGTACAAATATAGCACTTTACTCTAAGCTATATGTATGTGCATATATTCTTATCTTGAAGTAACAGATGCTCACAATTTTATGCTTCTTGTAGATATAGTACGCAGCAGATCATTACTGTAGAAACCCTCAAAGCACAAAATGTTAAGACAGTTTTTCTGTCCAGATCGCCTCGACGTCCAAAGAGAATTACTTTGTTTGAAGGTCCTCAGTCACTGTTCGTTTGTGCTTTTACTAGAAGCAGAATTAAGACTGTAATGAGTGTTGACAGTAATGATAGAATGGAGGTGACAGGGAGAAACCGAAATGTTGGGGAGGGGGGACTGTAGTAATAAATAAGCTTTGTCCATCACAAACCTGTGATCAAATGGTAGCCTACGCTGGAGAATGAAATTCATGTACACATGGATATACTAAAATAAAATATTCACAACTTTCATAAAAATAAGTACAAATCAAGTAAATTTTATTACCGATTACCCGATTACAGCTCAAACCCTTTGGCAACCAGGCACTAGAAGGGAGTGGATGTTCAGCACCACGCTCCAGCCGCCTTAATGTTGGGAAAGAGACAGATACCCATTTTACAGAGCCTGGGTGGTCATAGGAGCGCAGTACGGACGTCAGGGAAAATTTCAACCCCCACCGGGATTCATTCCCCGAACCTGTAAGCCTGTAGCGAGTCGCTATAATAAAAATAGTTGTTAGTATTAGAATTTGTTTACTTACATCGAAACAGCGGACGAATAAAACAAAGGTAAAAATATTATGTATATTTGCTTTCAAATATTCAGTCCATACTCGACAAGAGATGCTCTGCATTTTCTTTAAGAAACAATTGGTGTTTATTGTGAGAGTCGTGCGAACTGCAGACATATTGAATGGGACATTTGGAATTTGGAAGCAACTAATTCCTTGAGCAGACAAAGTGCTTTGTAACATTAAGGAGTTCCATATAAAATTCGCGAACTTTTAGATGAGTTTCAGCTAGAAGTAATGTTATTTTGTAACAATACGAAACAAACCTTCGAAGAACAGTTACTATTACTTTCAACTCTTTTGTACTGTAATATATTGTATTCCTTGTTATTACAGAACTCTCAGGTGTGTTATAATTTGGATTAATGGGCGACAAAGAATCTCTTTCTGCTGTTGCTTAATTGCCTTGATTGCACCTCCAAAGGGGTTTGTTTCTAACGAGATTTCTCCGAGATCGTAAGAAAAGAACATTGAGTACATTGAGTTAAGAGAAAACAGAGTATTGTTCACAACACTTAAAATAAAGCATGCAGTTCAAAAATGATATTGTGTCTTATCTTCTTGAGGCTAAAAAGTACAAATTTAGTACATTTAGAAACCTTGGATTTATTTCAGCAAATATAATTTAGACTCAACCTACCATACATGACTTTAAATATTCTCAAAACCACCATTTTCGTAATTTTTAATATAAGACAATTATAAGGTTTCTGTATGAACTTTAATGGATACTTATTAATAGGATTTTAACTTTTACTGTAGGGTCGCTTACATTCTTAAGGAATGATAGAGTAAAATTAACCAAATATTTGTAATGTAATATGCATGTAACAGAATGAACACGTTTCGAGTTTAATAAAATTGTGTCCAAGGGACGGAAAGTGTTGTCATCTCCCAAGGAAACGTCGGGAGTTTTTCTGAGATTTTGCATGATTCTAGATTGTCACAGCAGTAATCATGAAGATTATCTTCTGGAATGTGATACAGTATAGGCTGATACATGTGTAACGACGTTTAAGTTTAACCTGCTATTTCCATCATCAGGTTATCTTAATGGTGGATCCAACAGGTCTCTTTAAACCACCTGTAAAACTATAGCTAGTTATTCAATATTATAACACGTAGAACAGAAATAAACAAATTGTTTGAAACATCTTTACCGATATGGGCCTGAAACCTTACCATGGGCATGTTGGCGCCACAAATGTGTACAAAATAGTTTAAAAGTTTATTACATTGAAACACATTTCTTATTACGTGAAGAAAAGGATATAAAAAACTTTTCTTATTGGTTGGATTGAAGTATTATTTTTCTCTTTATACAAAATGTTGGACACCGTGTTTCCTTAGATGCCTTCCACAGACAAAGATATTGGCGTGCCTATAGAAATATGGGCTGAAAGGCACAGGGATAACCACGGGTCGTCCCACAAGCCCCAGGCATGCTCCATTATATTGAAAGAAATCATTTCCCTGAATATTTTTTTCTTTGAATTACGGCCTCAAACTCTTTATTGTTACAGATACGTGGAGCCGGCGTTTTGCCTCTGGGTCGTCATTATTTCTAAAAGTAAGTAAGGGACCATTTTTGCTCAACCTTCCAGAAGAGTAATTACTGACAGAATTTCTGAAAGCTGAATTCTTACTTAAACCTACTGCGGAAATTGGATCATGAAATGTATGTTGAAAATTGTTGGAAAATGGCAGTAGACGCCGAATATATTACGAGAAAGTGGCGAACCATATCTTTAAGCAACCCCCCTTGTCTTCCAAGACCATAAGTAACCTTATATGTTATAATAGGCTCATTGAATCCAGTAATGCGCGTATTTTATTTTATAATCTCTTGCTTATAGCTGTTCGGAAAGGCTATAATAAGATAACGAAACCTTACCAGACCTCTGCCTGTTAAAATACGAATCGGAAGAAGATGATATAGCTCTGTTGGTAGTTTAAGAATTATTTTCTGCGGTGTGACGCCGTGTAGCCTTTTACTAAATGATACTCTTAACGCATGAAATTGCTGCCACCTCCTTCCTGGCCCTTACAGAACCCGGAGTACCACAGTGTATGACTAGGTATGGGACATACGATTCAGCATGGATATGGAATTTAGGAGTTCTTTCCAAGTAACAGAGAGTACTTTATGGGGAGGTTACATCCAAGCGCCAGTCTGTTTTTCATCCCTCTGTAATATATTTATACGTCTAAAATATTGTAGGGGCATATTTTTATTCTATTAATAAGACTGTTCCACTGAAAGTCGTCGGGATATAGCGATGTTTAAAGACGTTGACCAATAAATTCCACCTTGAGGACAAAAATGAATCAACAGTTTACAGATAAGCTTAATGAACTAAAAATAACACCACTGGGAATTTCATGTATTACATTCTGGAATTTTTAAAAAAATTGGGCCCAATAAGGCTTCTTTACCTCGCAATAAAAGGCCGGAGTGCGAAGCTAGCCATAACAACAAATAAGCTTGCAGATTTTCAGTCTGACACAACTATATATATTAAATAGCTTAGCTACGTGTTTCTTTCCTTATTTGAACCATCACCAGGCTATTATACAAAAGATATAACAATAACTGGTTTGCAATTTTATCGTCTCACGAACGCAGTTTAACTTATATCTTGGGTACCCTTGTACGTTTATTATTAAAAGCTGTATACGTTGTCCTAATGATGGTCGGAATAGGGAAAGAAACATGTAGCTAAGCCATAATAAACACCCAGTTGTATTAGATTAAGAATTCGAATGCTTATTTGATGATATCGAAAACACAACGGGATATCCAACCGTAAAAACGTAGCTAACAGTACGCCGTCATCCAATGACAGAATCTAAGAAGGACTTGTGCTACATTTCCACAAGAAGCATCTTGTACATGGTAGGTTGTAACACTAATCATTTACACTTCATGTAATTGACAGAACCGAAGTGTTTCGTTGTTTCATTTTGTTATACCAACCGCACAGCGCCCGGCTTGGTGGTCTCACTTTCCGTGGCCACCGCAGTCGAAGGGTGAGGTTGGCACTTCTTCTCTATTTCGTGGAGTGACCTAAAAAGCGTAAAATGTTTCTCACGCCTCTCACGTGACTTCGTAGCGCGGTGCCTAGGTACAGGAATACATTTAGACCAGGGCCAAGAAACCTGTTGTTGCGGTGAGGGTCAACAATACTGATAAAATGAGAGGTAGGCTTTCGTTGTTGTTCTTGTTGTTGTTGTTTGGTTCTGAAGTTTAAAGTTTAGTGAAAATGCAGGTTGTGTTAGTCTAGATTACAAAACCTTTCTGTCTGCTGTGTTGTAACAAATGTTTCTCAGGGTCCCATTGCCAGAATACTCATGGAGGTGGCTTTCTCCGAAACACTGGTAAGGACATGAGTATAACCCAGAAGACCTCTGCCTAATTGTTGTGTTCATTCATTCATTCATTCATTCATTTTGTTCTCTGTCTTACGACAGCTTCATACCCTCTACCAAAGCGAGTTTTCTACAGTGCTTCTTCCTTTTTCAGTTTCGAGTATCCTCTCTTTTCCTTAAGAGTTATCCAGTAGCCGCTTACTTCTTCTTCCTCGTCTTCCCATCACTTGTATCGTTCCCTCTTTCCTTCCTTCGAAAAACGTGTTTTAGGTGGCAGTTCATACGCAAGATGTTACTCGTCCAATTAACCTTTCGTTTTATTGTATTACAATACTCTTCTCCTTCTTGATTCTTTGTAACACTTCTTTATTTCTCACATGATCGGTCCAACCGATTTTCGCCATCCTACCGCAGCACAATATTTCAGACCTTTCCAGGTATATCTGATGCTGTATAATCCATTAGAATATACTGGCTAATTTCATATACTTCTCGTATTTTGGTTAAGATGTTCTCGGAACACAGAGTGTTAGAAACTCACGGCTCTCCATTCCCGTTACCCTCTCTTTCACGTGCGCAGGGACTGTACATCGATCTTTATCCTTTTTCAACAACAACAAAAACAACAAAATCTACCAGTGACAGAAAAAATTTTGGTAAAATTTTTACCGTGTTTTTCAGAATGTCTATTCTGTGATTTGGCGAAAACACTCACAAATTTCTCGTAATGTTTGAATTGTGGTAAAAATGGTAATATCTCCTGAGATGTCAGGAAAATTCTCCCCTCAAGATAAAAGCAGCAGTTTCCTTCGATAAAGAAATCTTTACCTATCTGTCGAAATACGCGTTATCGGTTGGGGAGGGCTGTATTTTCGTATTTCCTTCTCCCCTCATTGAGAACATCAAATCTCTAACTGCTCTCTCTACATAAATTCTTTCTCTAGACGAAAGGCTGAGAGGTTTAGGACGCTAAAATTTGTGGTCCTTAAAAGGTACACAAAGCGACGTTGATGTTATAATGATTATCATTTCTGCTTTGCGCTCTGGAAGTTTCGGGTTTGATTCTTGTTCTCTAATCTATCCTGACATTATTCTTAATTTTCTTAAGCACCTGTAAATAAATTCTTGTTCCATAACTTAAAGCAGGGCAGGAAATTTCCAAGTTCTTTATCATTTATTATTAACCTTCAGTTCGGCTTTGTGTAACAAAAGTAGTCTACCAGGTATTATTAAGAAACCCAGCCCCCCCCCCACCAAAAGAAAAAGTAGAACTAAACCTTAGTAACCGAAATGTCTGACTTTACAGCATGAACATATTTATCAGTAGCATTTGCATAAAGTCTGATAAATATTAAAAGTTTAAAACAACGCTTTATTATATATATTTCAGTCAACACAACTATATAATAAAAGCATAGGTTAAAGCACCATGTTTCGACTTAGAAAGTCATCGTCAGGCTAAGCCAAGAACCATGAAGTTCTTTACAATGTGGCTGTGCGCGTTTGTGATTGTAAAGTACTTCATGGTTCTTAACTTAGCCTGACGATGACTTTTTAAGTCGAAACATGTCTCTTTAACCTATGCTTTTATTATACAGTTGTGTTGACTGAAATATATATAATAAAGTGAATATATAGAATCAGTACACAACGAGATGACTTCGTTCAAATTTGAAACAACAGCTTGTTGGACAATAAGCGTACTAGACTCCCCAAAAAATCTCTTAATATTCTTGCGAACAAATTTAGGCATATCCATTATTCAGAACTATGCATCAATTCAAAACTCTAACCCGAAAATAGGGGCAGTATTTTCTTTTTTTTTTTCAAATCTCTGGTCAGATCTATCAAAATAAATGACAGCAATGGAAGTATTTATTCAATATTCCGTCTTACACAACACGTATTTCCTAGATAAGTGGTTTCGGCCTATTTACGGCCCATCATTAGACCTATATAGAAGAACGTCTGGAAGAAAATGTGCACTGTTTCATATAGCATTTTAGGAGGATATTTCATTCCTTTGCGTAATTATATAAATGGTAACATTGCATTTGATGGGTAAAGCTTAAGTGTCTTGTGTAACACGGAATAGTGAGTACATACTTCTGTTGATCTGAACACAACAGGGTTGTGTCACCTAAAGATTACAGGTCATCGCATAACCGAATACTGTAATTCATCATTATGATGCAAATTTAACGTCGCAAAAAGTGATTAGCAATCATACTTGTGAGGTTCCGGGTTTTAAATTCAATTCAGAGGCCTTACATTTTCACGCAAAAATTTCCTTCTTCGTATTTGGCATTCCTATATCCTATATAGTGAAATTCCAATTTGAAAAGTATTACTTTTTTCCCCTTTAAACACAATATTTGTTGTATTAAACATTATTGCGATTTGATATAGCTGTTGAAATGCGATAAATATTGCTGTGTTGAGAAGATAAAAACTCTTCTACTTTTTCAACTGGGATTATATGCCTTCTAGGGTACTTCCACACTTCCCAAGACAAAAGCTGGTATAGTGACATATGATATACCATAGCCTTTCTTCTTTCAAGACTCACTATCATTTTACCTGCACGAAATTTGCACTTTAAGAAGTGTCGTTACACAAGGAATCAATAAATCTCTCAAGTGTGCTTGACCTACGGACTTGCGGAAGAAGATCATAAGGCTTGCGTAATAATGGATCACTAGTCTGCGAGAGTCTAGAAGTGCTGTGAGCTAAAGTACCGTTCGAGTAAAAATTTAAACTGGGACAAATACAACGTGACTTCAGAAAAGGAAAAATTTATTGTAGATTACGTCTTTTGTATTAAAATGTGCAAAGAACCTTCTTATAGGACACAATAGAGACACCATAGAGAATAGCGCGTGAGTAAAGAGACAGCGTTAATATTCCTCATATTCAAAAAGGAAAGTAGTGATTTTTGCACTTAGAAATTTCCAAATTTTAACATAAAGTCAGCAAACTTGGAATAGATTCGAAAACCCCAAAAATATTCCACAGGACAGCTTTAAAATGAATCCAATACTTGACCCCAGTAGAGTATAATTGTGCTCAGTTGTGTTAAATCAGAAAACACAAGTCCAGTAGAACATAAATTGTAAAATGGTTTCTAGAATTAAAAGCTTAAGTATAAAACCCGGTACGATTATTAAATTTCAAGAAGCATCATAAGAATTTAAGTAATTTATAGACGAAGTATCAGAATTTATGTATAATTGTTAAAAATTAAAGAAATAAATAGCTGATCGATATAACATCGAAAGATAAATTGTAAGCCGTCGTATCTGATAAAAAGACAAATTTTGTTATGATGCTGTATTTTCTGTACTGTCTGTATTTTTCGTAGTGAGAAATCCTAACTTCTCTAGGCACGGTAAATTTGGATTTCCCACGTTTGTAATTTCAGGAACTTGATGCTTATACTGAGGCATTGCATAAGCCACATAGTGTAGGCTTTCAGGAATATTACATCCACATATTTAGGGTTTTTGCGTAGATTCATGTAGGAACAAAAAGCGAATTATTGTTTGCAGCGGATTCTGCTTTAAAAAAAAGAAGAAACAGTTTAGAAGACCTTCTGGAACATCTGCTCTAACGTTTGAGACAAACCGCTAAGTGGCACTTGCTGGTGTTGTGGTAATGACGTTATACGCTCTTAACACCGGGCCGTAGATGGTATCTTTCTGTCAAGTATGAGAACAGCACAACCAGTTGTGCTGCATTTGGTAACATCTTATCAGTTACTTAATTTTCTTTTGCTGTAACATACTATAAGAAGTAGTTTAACGTCATCATTATTAATAGAAGTGGGGATAACGTAATCAGTACTGTATTGGTTGGTGACACACAGGATCGTAGGTTCGCATACTGGCAAGAGCAGGAAACTTCTCTCCTCTCCATAGCGCCCAGACTTTATCTGCAGTCCAAACATTCTCTTATTCAATAGATAATGTTGGGGGATTCCACGGTTTTTACGCTGTAGGGTGTAAGGCCGAACATTCATATCCGTCTAGCACTGTGGATAGGAATGAGTGGAAATTTACCTCCAAAACTCTGTATACATTTCACTGTCTTTTATATGCATATTGTTAGGGATCACGAAGTTAAAATATGTAGTAAATGGTGAAATTAGTTTAGGTGGCTAAAAAAAATGTGTAATATATGTTCTTGAATATAATACGTCCTATAGAATTTGCGTTAGTTGGTACAAAATGTAAAAAAAAAGTACCGAGTGTTTGGGAGAAGTATTATGTATTACGAACCAGGGGAACACTTTTAAATATTGCACTATGTTTTATCTTTGTTTGTCAGGACATCTCTTCTGAGTGACGTGTGGGATTTTAATTGGGGGAAGGGGTAAGGCATTTCCTACCAATTGGATATAATAACAACATACCGTATATAGAGGTGATTACGTACACAAAGAACAGTGATTGTTCTGTGCATAACATGTAGTTGATAGGAAGTTGCATTTTCCTGTACAGTTTAATAACAGTTAGATAGAATTTGCCTCTCGATATCGGTAATACGAATTACCAACAAATTGAATACTTGCTTCTAGTCACTTTAACTTGATTACTTCTGACGTTCACGCAACTCAATTCCATTAACTTGTTGCTTTTATGTAGCCTTCCATAATCAAAATCACTAGGCACATTTTGGTATTTGCAGCTCAATAATATCGCAGTTGTAATTGTAACTCGGTGGACATGTTGTCTATATTCATGACCATTATAAAATGGATTAGGTCCTAATTTTGCTCCATTTTTTGTTATTTTACGATTTTAAGGTAGCTATAGGCCTAGTGTCTTGGTTATTAATCGCAAAAGAAAGCTTCGTAAATTGTCGTAAGAGGACTGTGAAGTAAGACAAAACATTGTGGAAAATATTTGTTTTCTCGAAAAGAAAAGGGATATTTGTAGTAACGACAACTGACTCAATGATAAGTAATCCTCTATATTATTATTATTATTATGTGGGCCGGAATAGCGACTCGCTACGAGCTGGACGGTCCGGGGATCAAATTACAGTTGGGGCGAAATTTCTTGCACCCATCCAGACCCTGCCTCCTGTAGCATGAGTACAGAGTCTTTTTCTCGAGTGTAAAACGGCCGGGGTGTAGCGTTGATCACGTACGCTCCTCTAGCACCGAGCATAAAGGAAGAGTAGAGCTATTCCTCTACTTTCCCTCTGGGCCTTCATGGCCAGTTCTAATGCGAAATTTACTTTGTTATTATTATTGTTAGTAGTAGTAGTAGTAGTTGTTGTTGTTGTTGTATTTACCAACGTTATACAGCATATTTACAATTATATACCTGAAACCATGTTTCTAGATTATATAATGTTACTGCTCGTCTGTGTTTGCCATAAGTAGTACATGTGATGATATTTCTCGTGATAAACCTACACGTTGTGTACTTTTACACTCGTACTTTCCGAAATATTTGTGCGGTGCCGAATAGGGCTGTTTTCGCTAGTTCCTTGATATTCTTCCCGTCACCCCTGTTATTACTGGCACTACTTTTGTTTTTATATTCCGCATGTGCCCTATTTCCATTGTAAGGATTTAATGTTTTAAAATTGTCCTGCTTCTTGTTGGATCAAATTTATATCTTCTGAATTTTCTGTGTTTATTAAAAGACATTTTCCTTTTCCATTGCCACGGATAATTTTTATTTTTTCGTAATAAATCAGCGATCAGGATACAATCTTATCCTATGAGCTAATGTGCGGACTGAAGGAAGGCTTTGCAATCCTCAGGGTGGTGGTGAGAGGTCGCGCCCAGCGGCTTGACCTCGGCTATGTAAAGTAGATCGGAGGGCCGAGTTCGCTTTAGTCTTCTGGGTTGGTTGGCATCCAGGAGCTGTTGTAATGTGGGGGTTGGATGAGTGACTAGTTTCCAGTGATATTTGGCGTATCTGTCTGTTATGACGTCACGGACGAAAGGGGATCTTCAGGTCATCGTGTAGGGTGAGGTTTGTGACGTACCATGGGGCGTCAGTCATCATTCGAAGTGTGGATGATTGGGCTTTCTGAAGGATGGCTTGACTTGCCTTGCTGGCGCACCCCACCACGGATTATGGTGTCTGGTTAATTGTTGTGGAAGTTTTGTGCTTTTATGCTATTTTTTTAAAGATTTGTTGCTCAGAAAGCAGGTATAGCATGTTCAAGGACAAGTTACAAATTGTTCCCTTAACTAATTTGAATATTTACACAATGCCACAAGTGAAACAGAAGTCAATATAAATGTAATTGCAATAAACGGCAGTGAAAGAGTCTATAAAAACACTGCGACTTCCGGTAAGCTAATTATAGCACCATGTGCTTCGGCCGTTTATGTTTATATTTCCTGTACATATTTGTCAAGTTGGCTAGAGAGTAATTCCCTGTTTGTTGGACTGGCGGGTTGGGGTGTGAGGGGCAGTGAGCAAAACTTTGGGCTGTAAGTCGGTGGATGATAACTGGGATGTGCTCAATGTTTAGAGTGTAGTGCAGGTGGGAAGTGGGAGTGCGCCTGGAATGGTTACCGATGACTCGCTGACCCTTTGTCTGGATGATTTGGAGTCTGAGGTATTTGCAGGAGCATATGGAGCTCCGGCCAGGGGCGGCGTAAGTAAGAATGGATCGAATAAGTAATTTATAGAGGGTTAACTTGTTGGACTGTGAGAGCGCTGAATCTCGGGCGAGGAGGGAGAAAATGTTACAGAATACGCCTCTGGCTTCATTGGCGACGGTGTGCAGGTGCCGGGTGAAGAGAAGTTTCGAATCTAGCACAAGGCTTAGATAGCGGACGGAAGAGACCCAGGGCACAAAGTTGTCCTGGATTTGAATAGGGTCCGGGAGGCGGGTGACGACGCTTTGAAAATAAAATGTTTTTAGTTTTGTGGGCATTTAATCGGAATTTGAACGTTGTGAAGTATTGGCGTAAGGTCGTTATAGCATTACTGAGTGTGCGGGTTATACGAGTAGTAACAAGCCGACCGGACTGAGACAGAAGGGCAGTGTCATCTGCGTATAAGGCGAAGTGGGTGTGCGGAGGGTGCGGCATGTCAGAAATGTAAAGGGAGAATAGTGTAGTCGATAGTACGTCACCCTGAGAAAGAACGGGGGGAGTAGGTTTTGTGGTGGAGGTAGTGTCATTCAGGTGAACAGTAAAGGTACGACCTTCCAAGTAGGATTTAAGGAAGAAAAGAAGATAATCCGGCAAGTGAAGTGAAATTAATTTGAAGAGTTAGGCCAGCTAGCCATAGTGTATCGTAAGCTTTCTCAATATCAAGTACGCCCATGCCTGTGTGTTTTCTAAAATTAAAGCCATGGGTGATGAAGTCGGCGATTCTGGCAATTTGAGACACTGCTGAATTTTGTTTGCGGAAGCCAAATTGTTCTGGAGGTAGAATGTGATTCTCATGAATGAAAGAGTTCAGTCTGTGGGCTACAACGATTTTTAGAAGTTTGCTTATGGTGCTTAAAAGGCTAATGAGTCTGTGGGAACCGGGGTCAGAAAGTGGTTTGCCAGGCTTTAGAACAGGGATAACCTTGGCGGATTTCCAGGCCTAGGGGAAATATCCAAACCTCAGAATATGATTTAAAATTTGGGTGAGGTGGATGAGAGCTTTGCGGGAGAGATTTCGAAGCATAGTAACTGAGATACTGTCTGTTCCCAGGGCAGCTTTGGTTTTGAGAGACTGAATTAGACGTCGGAGTTCATATGGGTTTGTGAGCTGAGCCTCGGTGACGTGTGGGTGAGGCGACAAAAATATTTGTTGACGGTGCGATTTACCGTGCGTGCATGTTTGGTTGTGCCGTCGTTTAAGTCGAGATGATGGATCCGTTCAAAGTGTTGTGCAGGAGATCGGCTGTATCGGCAGAATTGAAGACCTGCACGCCGTGGTCAAATAAGGGAGGAACAGATCGTTTAGGTGTCGTGAAGTACCTGGCGATTTTCGAAAAGGGGTTTGCTTGGGGTTGTAGTGTCCATTTAGAATTTCGTAGTTGCATCAGTCAGGAAGTGAGAACACGGGAGAGAATCTGGTAGAGGAGATGAAACAGGCGGAATCCTGATCTTTGATCGCGCTGTCGGTAATAGTTTTTTGCATGTCATGAAGTTGACCAGACCAGGGTGTGGAGTAAGGAGATGGCACCGGAAGGTGAGCTGGGGAATGGCTGGAAATGCAATTTGACTCAAAGCAGAGTAGATACCTTGGATCGTGTGTTCTAGATCAGTGCGTTCTCTGATGCAAGGATTAGTAACGATCAGTTGGTCTAGTGTGGAACGGAAGAGTGGGCAGTTAGCATGCATATAATCGAGAATTGGACGAGTTTCGGAAAAGGAGGTACGTAATAGAATCTAAAATACCACCAGGTTATGGTCGAAGGAGAGTGCGGTCACAGACAGTGGTTTGGGCAGTATACAGTGCTTTGAGAGAGCAATACCAAGGACACTAGTTTGGAAGTTGTTATGAAAGTACATGAGGTGATCAGAGTAGTTAATTGTAGTGTTTTGGAATAGACATTAAGATAAAAGCATTCGACCGTCCCTGTCAACAGAGATACAATTCCAAGCTGTATGTTTACATTTCAAATCACCTACAGGAAAAACAGAGTCGATTGAGGAAACAACAGAACCGAGGTCAGAGTGCAGGATTGGGGAGTCGGGTGGGTTACAACAAGAAACAAACAAGAGACGGGTATTATTCTGCAAATACAAACAAACAACGATAGTTTCTAAGTTAACAAAATTAGGAAGTGCAAACTGGTCATGACTTACATTGTTCTTAACTATAAGCATGACTGCACCACCAAATTAGTTCCGATCGGTGCGGTACACACAATAACCAGACAATGAAAATATGTGTTTTGGAGCGAGCTTTGTTTCACTAATAGCCGCATTATCTCGTTGTTGGTGGACAAGAAGTTAGCTAGCTCCGATTTTTTAGATTTAACGGAATTAGCATTCCACACTACTGCTGTAAGATTGTGGGTTAGACTGAACTCGAAAAACAGGTACCAGCAGCGTCAAGTACCACCATGATTTTTGAGAGGGCATCACTAGTCGTTTGGAGCTGTAGAACTAATGAACGTAAAGTGGGACGTTGCTTTTGAATGTCAAACATTGTGAAAATGGATTTTACTGTTTCAAGCACTTTGCTGAGAGACTGAGGATCCGTTGGGGTTATAGGTTGAGATGCAGCTTGAGCCCATTTTTTATGCCGTCGGGTTGCAGACGTCGGCGGCTTGAGAGCTGGAAAGTGAGCTTGCTTGAACTGAGAAGCAGGTGTTGTCTTCGGCAGGCGCGGTTGCCGTTAATGTCAGGAGTTGAGTTGTTGAAATGAAGGACAGTCGGAAAAATTGGCCGGGTGGGCACCGCCGCAGTTGACGAATTTGGAGGCGTGCATTGGGGGGGTTTTTTTTTTTGCATTCCCGCGTTGCATGTAGTTGATCGCACTTGATGCATTTTGGGGGTTATCACAAAAGTTTGATTAATGGCCAAAAGATATGCATTTAAAATATTGACGTACAGGCTTGGTGTTCTTATACTTCTCCCATCGTATGATGCAGTGCTTCACGTATGTCAGTACCGGGTTGAAAAGTAACAATAAACACTGTGTATTTAGTTATCAATGTTTGTGTGGTTGTAACTGTCTTCGGGATCTGGGACATCTTCACATCTCGTAATTTTTGGACTGTCAGCTCAGCTTGTAGTTCTTCGACAGGAACGTTATGGGGAATGCCTTTGAGGACCAGTCGTGATTGAATGGCGTCGGGTAGTGGGTATGCATGGTAAGTTAGCTTGTCCGTCTGAATTTCAGTCAAAAGCTCGTTGTAGTCCGTAACTGATTTCGTATATAGCAGGAGTCTGTGTGATTGAGACTTCACGTCGACTGGGGTACCAAGCTTCTCGTTTACTTCCTTGAGGGTAGCGGAATGGTTCTTAGGGTAACTTTAACCTTTTGGCGCCGGAATTATTTTTTTAATTTTAGCACATCCTGTATATAAAATGTGAATAATACAGGAAACAAATACATTAGAATAATGAAACAAACTGCATTTTGAAGAGAAAAAAACGGAGAATATATACCATGTTTAAAATATTCAGTACCTATATTTGTTGAATAAATATATAAAATGTAACTTTAGAGGTTAGCGGTGCGGTACGACCACTATAGTTGACATTAGGCGTCAAAAGGTTAAACTTATAGCGCTCCTGTCCATTTTATAGGCGACGTAACACAGTTTTTCGTCTGTCGCTACCCACGTAGCTAAATGATGAGAAACGGGCCGGTTTTGTGGCCTCCATGTTCACCGGATCTCACTAGTGTCCACTTCAAACATGTGGTACATTTTAAAGCACACACTTGCTAATGAAACAGTCAAAATTTGCGACAAACCTTGGCGCTTGGTTAAGGGTGCAGATACGATTGTAACACAAATGGTCATCATTATTCAGCGGACCAAATATTCTTGGCATGACACTGCTCACATTGCCGTTCAGATTAGCGGACCTGACTCTCAACAAAACCTGTGAACGTTGTACTGTCATTAATACATATTTTGTCCTTGCAATAAACTGATAATTTTCAAATAGAATGTCTTAATTCTTCGCTTTCTTGGAAACAAAGACGTTGCATTTGCATATTTACAGAAAAATATGGACTTCGTTCAGGACATAACAACACTCGTAATTTTATTTTATGAAACGAATTACGCTATATAGAGTCACATAATATGAAGTGTACATACATACGAGCTGCAGAAAATGTGAAAGTAGGTGGGAATTCAATTTAATTTATTCTGTCAGCAATTGACGGCAAAGACTAATGAACAGTACCATCTTGCAATTTGCACACCTTCACGACAGAGATTTGGAAACAGGAACTCCTTAATCAAAATAAGAATTCCTTCTCCTGAACCTCTGTTTTCAGAGGATACTATTTCAAAATCTTCCACGTTCATGACGAAATAAAAAGAAGTTATGAAATGAATAATTATCTGGACTTTCTGGTTGCCTTAAGTTGTAAGATATTTAGGCAGTGAAAGAATATCTTACAGTCAAAATCCTGTTGAAATTAAGGGCGAAACGGTGGTTTTGAATGGAAACATCTGTATTGCTGTCACTGCAGGAACATTTTTGGTTGATTTGACATTTTTTATGTACTGGTATTCAAAATGAGTATTGTAAGGAAATAAATTAATTTAGCTTCGTTTAGAACTACTTCAAGTGCTAATTTATCTCAAAAGAACACAAAATGAACACCCAAACTGTAATATAAGTTTTTCATACTCAGGTTACTGTTACAAAATTAGGCTTCTACTTCACCTTCATTGTTTTATTGGTCGATGATTTCGATGATACAGTCAATTGAACAAACTTACTGAATATATTGTAATTTGCCTCACATTATGTAATATTAAGATAATTTTTATTTTGTGTTAAATTGATCATTTTAAACAACTATTTTTGTATATTTGTCAAAAATACATTACAGTACTTAGTTATGAACAAGTGATTATGGATACGTTGAGAAATTTCAAATAGCACTCTACGAGTTGTATTGTGCAGAGCTTTACGCAAAGTTCAGCTGTAAATCTGATATTCCTATAATATCAATAACAACAACAACAACAAAATTCAGTTCAATTCACGTTCGAGGGAATCCGTAATGTTATTTGTACACTGCATAGGGGAAAGTTTATTAATTTAGAGACTAACTTTAAAACAAACTTCTAAATTAATTTCTAAAAATATTAATAATATTCGCTGCTCTTCCTTAATAATCTGGGAAGTAGGCATATTATATTTAAAAAGTATATATATATATATATATGTATACATACTTGTAATTGTGTGTGTGTGTGTGAGAGAGAGAGAGAGCGCCTGGGTAAAAAATATTATTTTTAAAAATAAAAGAACAATTATTCTTTATTGTGTTCTTTTCTACACTGAAGCATCAAATCAACTGATCAGAAGAAGTCTTGCGATTTTTAGCACTTCAGGAAGCTGTGAGAAAACAAAAGAACGAGTTGACCATCTGCTAAAATGTCAACTAAATTACGAGTTTGTTAAAAAAGTTTAAAGTATATTCAACTTGTTTAAATAAACTATAAAATTTAAGTAAAGGGTGTCAAACAATATGCCTGTTTGTTGTGACCAAAATGTCAAATGTTTTAAATAATATTTCTTTCGTAAAAGAGAAATACGAATATAGTTAGCCTAAACTGTCAACTGGGGAAGCAGTTTTATCTGAAAATGCCAGTTCGTATCTGGGGTACAATTAACGACAGTATTTTCTTTAACGTTTTGCTGACCGTGCTGCATCTCAGTATATTTATCTCAGTATTTAACCAAATTGATGCACAAAATTTGTTTCACAATAAGTTTTATTTCACGCCTCTACATATTTCGAGCACATGTGCTTATCATCAGGAGGTCAAAATTGCATTACACAGCCTCTGGTATCACCTATAGGTATGATGATACCAGAGGCTGTGTAATGCAATTTTGACCTCCTGATGATGAGCACATGTGCTCGAAACATTTACAGGCATGAAATAAAACTTATTGTGTAACAAATTTTTGGAATCAATTTGGTTAAATACTGAGATAAATAACGACAGTATGTTTGTCTATTTCAGCAAGCATAATATTAATATTGTTGCTAATGCCTTAATACCACATATGTGCAAATTTCTGTACCGGAATTTTAGACAATATAAAAAATGACATAATTGGAGACAACAGAAATGCATTTCTTTAAGGCATTTGCATAGCACTTAAGGATTAACATTTGAAAGTCTGCAGCTTGCGTGATGCACCAACAGGTTTAACATTCAATAATTTTATATTGTGCCCACACTCTATGTGTGTGTGTTTTGTATTTATCTCAGAACAAACAGCGACTTTTGTCCCATACAACCTAAACTGATTGGTTTTTATAACCAAAGTGAAAAGTGTTTACAGCGCGGTACGGACTGGGTCTCTGAATTAAGCAATCTGCGCTTCGTGTTTAAATGTTTAATCATGAGTAAGATTAGGGCTTTACAAATGAATTGGAGTAAAATATATCAGTAAACTAAATACATTTTATAAAACATTCCTGCAAAGCTATGTTACAGGTAGTAATAATATTTAGCTGAGTTTGTCGGTACTGTAGTTTTCGAAGCAGAAGATACCGAAAGTCCTTCCATTTTCTTATGAAAAGACGAGACGATCTATTTTCATTACATTTCTATCTCAATCACGGCATAATTTCCAGTGACGTTCGGCTAAAGTGTTGAAAAAAATCATTATTTGCGATTGGAAAAAGAAAACAAATCAATCCTCGGTATATAATCTAATTAAAGTTACTTAGAATTCTGAGCCGAATTTTTTACTTATTTCACCGTCGTTTCCTGCCACAAGTCTGAACTTCATACAGCAAAAGTCACTACTCAGAAGTAGTGCAGTACAAAGAGAATATTGGAATTAATGTATTTCTTCTAATGTCTTTCGAGCGTTGATAAATAGACAAAGTGCAAGTTAACTTAAATTTGTTTTCCAGTTAGACAACTTGCTCTAATCTTTCAACTGTTATCTTCGGAAAGACTGTGAAATATATGTTTGAAGTTACATGTTAATATAAATTGTTGTACTGACGAGTACCGTTACACCAACGGAAACTAAAATTCAGCCAAGAAAACATGGTTTTGGGTAGCTCAGATTTTTCATTTCAGCCCGGGTACTATTTCGAATTTCATTGTGAAATTATGCAAATTTTACCGACACAATCCGTGAAATTATAATTCATTTAATAAAGTAACAATTCTGCATGAAAGTAACAAAATTTTAGGAAAATATAGCGCCATTTTTTCATAAGTTAAGAAGTCTTCAAGAGTTCATATATTGTGCAAGTAATATGAATGTAATTGAAAACAATACTTTTTCTTATCCTACATTTTTGCAAATTTTATATAATTTAATTCTACATCCAGTAGGAAAGAAATTTTATTGTAATTTCTTCCGCTATCAACATTACGAAGTTGTAGGTTTTTTTTATGAGCTATAATGAGACTTCAGCACATTAAGATTCTGCATTAAAAATATGGGGAATGAAAATAAACATATTTTACGTGGATTAACATTCTTACTATAACATGACAAATTTTACTCTCTACGGCTTTGCAATAACCAAAATTATAAATAAATACTTTTGAAGAATTTACGTCACTCACCGTTTGACCATCATCTGTTCTTGTTATGGAAGGAAAGCTTATCCAGAATCTGAAATTGGAAAGAAATTTTATTCAATTACCCATCTTTAAGTGGTGAAATATACGGATAATAAGACGAGAAACTGTCGACATTATAAACTCATTTACAAGGTGTGCTGATCTATCTATACTCTAACTTTACTCCATGGTGAATAGTCCTTCTTGAGAAGCTAACTGGTTTGCAGCTAGTCAAGAAATTCCCCGCATTTCACGGAACCCGAAGGTTCATTACCGCACTCACAAGCGTTCGCCACATGTCTCTATCCTGGGCCAGTCCAATCCCAGTCCATATACCCACATCCCACCTCCTGGAGATCCGTCCTAATATTATCTACCCATCTACGCCTAGGTCTCCCCAGTGGTCGCTGATCTATCTATAGTGTTCATCTTTCCTTGAAGTATATTAAAGGGTTACAAAAAGAAGTAAGAAATTCCTACGCATTCTTATAATTTGTTATGGCTTAGAACATGTTTTGTTTTTACGAAATATTTGTCTCAGGAAATTCGAAATATAGGCCAGCCAGAACATTGCAGAAGTAATTTATACACACATCAATAAGTGTAAGACCAGTCAATTTCGATACGATTTAATTTGATAATTATATTAATACGGTACCGGATATACTGTTATTCATTACAGACACTACCAAATTATATGTAGCCACATCACCACTGATTAAATCATATACTGATGAACCATACTTGACTATTTTAACTAAGTGTAACTTTAGCAAGCACGGACAACTAGCTCCCTGAAGATGTTGTGACTACACCGAAGCATGTCGGGGATATTTTAGTGTAAAATTTAATATTGTTTATAAGATAATTATTTGTGTATTCGTTGGTGAACAATAAACTTTGATAAACTTTGAATGCAGAAGTAAATTTTCATTACAGATTTGTACACAAATATCTTCCTTCCCTCGTTTGGTACCGGAACATCGACTTTGCGAACAAAAAATTGTGAGTAGATACTAAGACGTCTTATATTATGTACTTTTATTGTTATATTTATGTATCCTTATTGTTATATATGTTCTGTATATTCTGTTTTCATCGTGCTAACTGGCATCCTTCTGCTACCATGACTAAGGTTTTCCGGTGCTTTTTCCTCAGCTGTAAGGCAAATGCCAGGGTATAACTCACAAAGACGGGGTACGTCACGAGCCCTTCCCGTTAGGCGATAACTTTTGCGCCGTTAGTTCATCGTTAATCTTGGTTTAACCACTCTGGGTTCGAATCCCAGAAATCCTTTCAACCAAAGTTGTTAATTCTATTGTTCTATGTATTGTTTGTGTGTAAATATGTACTGTACTGCTGCCACAGGGTGTCAAATCAATTGCAGTTAACAAATATATCATATAACAATATCAATCATTAAGTAGCTATATTTCACGAAAGTTTAAGTTAACAACCTTGCATATTGCTAATTATTTCATTTGCACCTCAAAACTCTTCTTTATAACAATGGATAAACAGAAGGCCAATACACAAGTACACTATGTGCAAATTAAGATATATCAAATTTTACTGTTAAAATTAAAAAGGTTACATAAAAACGCAGATCTTTCAGTTAAGTAACCTTTATTTTTTACAAGACAGATCAAGATTTTAATTTTCTAACAGAATTTGTCAAACCTCTTCAACATAAACTTAATCAAAACCCACTGTGTTTTTTTATATGCTGAGAGACGTCGAAAGAAATAAGAATGTTTTACAAGCTTTCTTTAAGGAAACGACAAAACAAATTTAGAAACAGCTTTACTGATGCAAGTTCTACATGATAACAGAAAGTAGTCCTTCAAATACGGACATTCAATGACGTAACTGACAGTCGTACTGAGAACAAGATGAGGTAATTCGTTTAAGAGAAGGCTGAAAGTCTATTCATTGTTTTCATACATTATAATGGCGCTATACAGGATTAGACGAAATTAGTGCCTATGGAATGCATTAGGCGATTTCCCTGACGAACAAAAAGTCGAAAAAAAAAACCTGACTCGAGCATAAGTTTCGTATAAATATCGATTTTGGGAAACTTACAGGTCAATTAAAAAAACCCAATAAGTTTCTTTGTGTTTTTGTCTGCGTGTGTATACGTCCATCTAAGTTCTATTGAGAGGCAATTTCACCTCGCTCTTCACCAAGGAATAGGCATGGTAGAGTGTGCACCATAACCTTCCGGTCATTTTGTATTGAAAGTTATTTTTACATTAATTATAACCAAATTGACCCCCAGGTACAAGAGCTCACGCACTACTAATTTTTTCGTAAATTCACAACAGAAATGTTATCTAATTAATTTCCGAATTCTAGGTAAGAGTCTCACTGTTTCTAAAGAAAATATATAAAGTGGACCTGACTACCAAGAACTGTTTAAATTTTAGCAAAAACAAATAAGAAATTTTGTAATTAATAAGCTCCTCTAACGCTGTTAGTTTTTAACTATAACTGCACAAAAATTTGCTGAAATATCTCACACGTAACTGAATTCTGGCAAAATTTGTCTTTGTATATTTACTAAAAGTTTTCATATATTTTCAAATATTTAGTCCGTGCTTCTTCGCAGGTGAAAAAATTAGACTTGTGATCACCAGACAGTCTTTGTGTATGTGGGCAGGTGGGTCAGATTTTAACGAAATGGTATGTGAGTTAGGCTACTGAAGGTCACTCCAAGTCTCCTAACCTTAAGTCTTATGTCTGTAAAAAACAAAAGCAATATGGCATATATAAGAAATCTTGAGAAAGGAAGGAAACGAAAGTCCCTATATTTATCAGGTTTCAGGTATGTAACTGGAGTTATGCAAATTAAGTTTAATGTGGAGGTAAACATAGGCCATATCAATAAGTTTATTTCAAAATATTATTCATTTTTCAACATAGCAAACATGGTGATGCAATATTTGTGGTAAATGAAGAATATTAAATTAGAGAAAATTTACTGCAATTAACTAATACCGCGACTGTCACCAACACTACTACTACTACTACTACTA
>Ga0136643_10002501_pt1 | contig 23901 bp, 13 predicted proteins | sample TergutLab28metaG_FD_96883 | JGI IMG/M metagenome (GOLD analysis project Ga0136643, IMG submission 96883) | Labiotermes labralis P1 segment gut microbial communities from Petit-Saut dam, French Guiana - Lab288 P1 (version 3) (version 3) | ecosystem: Host-associated > Arthropoda: Insects >... | reverse complement strand
TGCCACCTAGAGCTTGCCACCTAGAGCTTTAATATTTGATGCAGGAGTACTAACCAACTGCAGAGCAATACTGTATTTATTGTGAGTTGGGTGCATCCTGTTTGAGTTAAATCTCTCATTGTCATTACCGAGATCCTTACATCGGAGTGAGATATGTGCCTTAAAATTATGAGCCATGTGCCAAAGAAATATTTGCAGCAATTGTCTCGGGTGTATTTCGCCTACATTTGAAGCTACTGATTTGAAGTCCTAATCAAATAATGCCGTTTTGTCTCCCGAACATTATGATGTGCTTTCAAGGGTTGCTGTATTTGAGGTTTCTGCAGTTTGTTTCCATTCCATGAATTTGGGTACAATATACAGAAGTGAGTGTGTCAAGAGGATGTGAAGTGTTTGCATCATTATTCATTTTCAAGGCAGATATATAGAATTGTTTTGATTAGGACAGTTCAAACTCAGTGGCGAAGTCATGAAGTAAAGGTCCAAACTCACCTCATTGTTACCTTACATGTACAATTCCTGCCCATTTTTAAATGAGGTATAGAAACTCAGCATGTAAGGATGATCTGACCATGCAACAGGGTCACTATTTCACCAGTTTTTTTTTTTTGTGTTGATGGAGTAAGCTTCTTTCAGGAGCGTCTGATCAAAAAGTTGGGACCAAATGCTTATCCGTTCTACTTTGAGCTGCCTCCTCACTGTCCAGCATCTGTCACACTTCAGCCAGCACCGGGAGACACTGGTAAACCCTGTGGTGTTGACTATGAACTGAAGGCATTTGTTGGAGAGACACTAGATGACAAACCTCACAAAAGGTGAGTGTTCTTTTTGTTACATATGATTTTTGTTTAAACATAAGGATGTGGAGCTGGAAACACATTATTCAATTTAAAAATTGGTACAATTTTTCTTTTCCAAACCACTAAAGACTGAACTGTATAAAACATTGAATGTATTGGTGTTTGTATGTGGGTGTGGAACATAGGCAATGACTTTGAAGAATAAGTATGCACTGCAAGTGGTTTCTGAAAACCAAGTATGCGGGAAAACGTTAACATGTGGGAGGGATGAAGTAAGTGGTGAATGGATGATATGATATGAAGAAGAACTTGTTTGTTGATACTGGTCATTAATGTAGTGAGCTCAAGAATATCATTGTGACCTTATATTGCAAGTCAGTATAGGGATAAGGGAAATATGTACAGAATTCTGATAGGTTAACCACTTCAGCAGCAAGCACTTGAAATCTGGAGAGGGGAGGATCACATTGAGATGAGTAAAACAGTTTGTAAGGTGGGCCACTGGTGGTCTGTCATATTAGCGGTGCTGTGTCAGGATGGGTGATAAGAGATGTCTGGGGTTATAGACTAAGCAAAAATCTGTAGATTAAGCTTTGTTTCTTCTGCAGTTAAAATTCATGTCCATAGTAGGAGAATAAAAATGTGCAGACCAACATGCACATGAGTGTGTGTGTGCATGCACATGTGTGTGTGTGTGTGTGTGTGTGTGAAAGAGAATGAGAATGCACAAGTGAATGTTTCTGTGTATTTTCATGGCAGTTGATGTGCACCACTCTATAAAATCCACACAGATACTCTGTGTTATTGAAGTGCTAGAATTTCTCTGTACAATATTTGTAATAAAGAGTGAGTGTAATAGAGGAGGCCTGTAGAAGAGGTGGAATGATAAAGCACAGAGTACACTGTATGACAGATGGGTATTTGTTGAATGTTCTTTGATAGCCCATTCATGTGTTGGAAACATGACTGTATAGAGTGAATTAATTGGTGAGTTATGAGGTTTTCATGGCAGTGTAACTGAGGATTCTGTCTTCTGGGATATGTTACTGTATCATGGAGTAATGACATCCCAACATTTGAAAGGAACATCCCGCGTTATTAATACAAGTAATATTCGTATGGGCCTAGGAGTTTGTGGATAAATTCGTGAAATGTATTAACATACATTTAATTGAACAATAAGGATGGGTGTAGTATGCACATATTCTGTATTCCATGTGTATGCATGTTAGAATGTCCATATATATATTTAACTGCTTAAATACCTGCATTGCCAAACTGAACACATATTGGAAAACACCCCTGTAAATTCATTTTATGTATTTAGGCAAGAAGGAAATGTGCATTTTTAGGACACGCTGTGTAATTTCTATTTTGTTTTCCAGAAAATGTGATTTATTTCTCAATTTTGTCTTACTGTGTTGTTAAATAATTCACTTTTCGTAACCATGTTCTAAAATTTAAATATCTACCCTAACTGATGAAAGGATGTACCATAACTGAACTTCAGGTTGCGTCCAGTAACGTAGAAAGTCAGTTGGTGACCACTGTAATGCTCTGCTTCTCCCTCTTGTTACCACTTAATTTTATTCAAAAGTAACACAGATGAAAGTAATACCATATTACTGTCTGAACATGGATTTATCTAAAGATTGTGTAAGTTATTACCGTCGAACTTGGTTATGATGAACTTGGTGTGTGCGACACCTTGGCTAAAATTCTTTACATTCAGTGGTAGCAGCTAATTCCGTGCAAGGCACGTGGTTTTCTGCCTTGATTGTGACATACCTAAGATTATCTGCCTCAGAAATAATGACATTGCCAGTCATTCAGTCTTTCCAATATAATTTTCCAAGAAGTAGGCAATTTTGAGAATTCTGCCATCTCCTCATCCTTTTGAGAATTCTGCCATCTCCTCGTCCTTGAGAGGGCAAGCCCTCTATGCTGTCAGGTAGCTACATAAATTCCAGGCATGGGAAATGACAATAGTAACGGTAATTCACTTTTTGCATAAGGTAGCCCTCTACGTTTCCACTCCTGCAGTTAGCTGGAGACTGGTAACATGATAACATGGCTACAGTCACGAATAAGACAAAGGTTTTGAGCATCAAAGGAAAAGTTAAAGCAGTATCGCAAATAGAAGATGAAAAAAAGGAAGCTGATGTGTGTTGGAAATATGGTCTTATATATTCTAGAAACCAAACAATCTGGAAAAACAGGACCAAAATTATTAGTGTGTTTGAACGGACCAGATTGAGAAAAACAATTTTGAAAACCTTAACAAAGCGACGTCAGTTCAAGCGGTGCTTAAGTGTTTTAAGTAACAGATACGTTAACATTGTACCAGTGAGTGTCTTCTCTTCTCATTATAACTTTCGTTCTTCCTAACTTTTAGGGTTAAGTTAATGTATTTTTGTTGTGTAAACCAGTAATACCATATTACTGTCTCAACATGGAAATTTACATTTATAGATGAATAATTCTTATTATTTCTGAATTGTAATTGTAATTTAAATATGAAATCGTAGCGTGAACATTAAGTAATCTGCCAGCAGGCCTGTATTTTACCTTGAAATATTTCTCCTTCACGTTTACCACACACCTTGCTTAGAGCAACACTCGATCATAAGAAACACAATTTATTAGGTCCCTTTGATGATGTTATAACTGAGTTTGACTGTAATTATGCTGCAGTAACAGTGTTTCTGGAACAGTTAGTAGTTTCTTACCTGGACAAGAATTTACATCAGCACTCAAACCTTCCACTGGGTCATTGTTGGAGAGTTCTCAGTCTTTTTCATACCCTGTCAGCCTGTTTCACTAGGAATAGCATCCTAACTTTGATGATACTGAAAATCCAGTTTTGTGTTGTTATCAGTTAAAGTAACGGAGATTTGTGTAATTTCAGTGGCTGAAACACTGTGTGGCTTGAAGTACAGTTTATTCTTCCTACTAGTGAAAAGGAGTTCAGTGCTACAGATGTTTGATGCACACAACTGATATTTATTATGTAATGTATTATTTTACAATGTAAAACAGCAATTTTTCAAATGATGTGATAGGAATTCAGTTCGTCTGGCAATTAGAAAGATTATGTATGCACCAAGTAAACAGGGTGAGCAGCCATCGGTGGAAGTGAGCAAGGAGTTCATGATGAGTCCCAATAAACTGCACCTAGAGGCCTCTCTTGACAAAGAGGTAAGCCGGCTGTGAGTTCAGTAAGTGAGGTAGAGTAAGTTAAAACTTCCTGAGAGCATGTTTTAGAGATATACTTAGCTCAGTCATGTCCAGCCACCAGAAACACTGGAACATACAGATGTCAAGCACTGGATGCCTTCCTCATAGAATTCCATGGTTTGCAGTTTAAAAAACCAGTGGCATGTGGTATGTTGCATGTGTTAAGTGTTTTAGGTGGGAAGATATGGAAACACCACAGAGATATAGAATGGTGCACCCTTCTCTGGTTTGTACTGAACCATGATCTCTGGCTGTCACTACAGGGGAATCTCCCATGTAGTGTGGCACCGAGGTCCAATTCTGTGCACTTGTTCTGTAAGTGACATTGTTCCTCGTTCAAAAGGAAGTAATGGATGATCAGTACAGAGCCTTTTAAAAACAACAGTCGAAGTGCTTTTGTGTCATGTTGAACAGTTAATGCCTTGTGTTATGACAGGTAACTTTATGACAAATATTTCATGATGAGTAACTTTGTAGGCATTAATAAGTTATGTGTAAGTCTGATTAAAAAGACCTGTTCAGCGTATAAAAATAAAATGGAAGTTAGACATTAATAAATAAAATTGTATTTTAATATATTTATTTTCATTATTTTTAACTTCTGGTTATGATGTATTTTTGGATTTGAGTGAATATTTGCACTGCAGAAGTATCTAACAGAGTCTTCAGTATAGAGATGAAACAGCCATTTTTTTTTATTTTGTAAATCAGATGTCAGTTGAGACTGGTGTTTCACATCTTATATTGCTGAATTCGCTAATTCTGAAATAACTGATTTTCTTACAGTGCATTCGGTCACATTTTACACTTTACAGCTCTGTCTTTGTTTGGGAATATATGACATGTTCTGTTTTTAAATGAAAACAACGGTAAATATAAGCTGCTGTTAAATAAGTTTATTACTAACAAATTGCAGTTGTCCATGAATAGAGAAATACTCTTACGTGTTTTGTCTATAAATAATAGCCACAACACACTGGAGTGGTACTCTATTCATGGACAAGTGCAAATTGATGGTAATAAACTTACTGTTGTGTTTCAATTGCGTGGACGATTTACATTATTTTTTAAGCTGAACTTATTGTCCAATAATTGTGAAAATATCAACATTTCCAAAATTTTTGACTGACTAATGCAGAATTCTGACATGGCAGATGAAAATGAATGCTTAAAGTAAAATGGCACTGTCCCCCCACCTACCCCACACCCCACCCCCCTGTTTTTTGTGATTATACTGACTCTGTTTTTTGTGTGGCAGTTGTATCACCATGGGGAGAACATTGCTGTCAATGTCCATATAGCAAACAATTCAAATAGAACCGTCAAGAAAATTAAAGTTTCTGGTAAGTACACATGAACTGCCGTTATCAACAAAACGTTATGTGATGGATGACAAAAGATTTGGATGTTTGGAAAGAATACAGAAAGTCTTGCAAGAAGTGCAGTGAATGTGTCTAGTAGGAGGAATGATTGCGGAAGTACATGGTTGTGGTAGGAGATTAGAACAAGCTTCAAGACTAGGGGTGCACAAATCCCAGGTGCTTGTGGGTCCTTAGTATGGAACCTGCTTCTAGTTGTCCTCCTGACACCTAGAATTTTGAGGTGACTTTTAGATTCTTGGAAAATTTATGCACCCCTTTTCAAGACTTACTGTTCAATGAAAGGACAGCTTCAGGATTCAAGTAAACTTTGTGGTGTGACCTTAGAGACCCATCGCATTTGATGACTTGTAATTATGTGTGCGCATTTTTGCATGTTTCAGTACATGTAACTGAAGTTGTGGTTTTGATTGTATAATTTGTGATGACATGAAAGTGGTGTGAAAACAGTACTGGTTAGTGAAAGCAGCTGTCTCAGAACAACATTATACTCATTCCAACATTTATACTTTGAATGCTCTTATTGTGTGTTCATTGCATTCAGTATTTCATGCTTCAGATTAGATATGGTACAGTTCCTATCATTCTTTTATCTTACATGGAACAGTTAGTGTCTTGTCTTCAAGAGAAGTTCGAAATTATGACTAATAATCTTCCTCAAGGTTATTAATTCATAATAAATTCAGCTATATCTTGTCTTTTTAAAGTAATTTTGTACATAAAAAACAAATCTTTATCACTTCCCAACCAGACTAAATACAAGTGTTATGCAGTCAGGAAACCAAGAGCTGCTTCTGTCAAATGTGTGTTTGAAGATGTCGCACTTCAGTTTCTCAAAAATTGTGACAAGCGGGAAATGTTTGAATCACTGAACCGTTGTGTGCTGTTACTGTCAACAACTAAGTTAAATGTCATAGTGCAATCACACATTGACATAATTTATTGTTGTTTTATTACAAGTTCGGCAGTTTGCAGATATTTGTCTCTTCTCCACGGCCCAGTACAAATGCACAGTCGCTGAAACAGAAAGCGAGTGAGTATAACATGGCCACATCAAATGTTAGATCCATAGAATTAGTCATGTCTGTTGAATTACCAGTTGTTAAGCCAGTGGGTTGTGACATTAATTATGAAGACATGAGGCAGATCCCAGTAATATTTTTAATGTAATTTATTCTGCTTACAGTGTGTTTTGTACAAACAAGACACGTCCAGCAATACAGGGCAGAAGGTCACTGAACACTGTTGTGAGTTGTGAGTCAAATATTTTTGTAAATAGGTTGGTTGAAAAAACTGAGGGTAAGAGGCTGCCAAGGTGTGTAGATGTAGATGGCAGAATGACATCAAAATGTATCATATAGAAGTTGGTTGGGACAATGTGAATGGGGTTGAACTGATTAGGGCTTATTTTAGGAATCCATTACTAAACCTTCAGCATCTGGAACAGGGAATGTCTTGGCCAGTTGAATGTTATATCAAGTTCTTGAGGAAGACCCAGTACCTTGGAGTGAACTGCTTGCAGCATTCACATGCTGCACAATCAGACATTATTTTCATTTTTACTCTTATGTAACTTTATAAGAATTTTTTTGTTTCTGAAATGATGGTACAGTTCTGATGATATATTTGAGGTGTGATATAGCAGGTGGTGTAAAAGTGTTGACATGGGTTCCAGAGCAGGCTGCCCTGTTGGTCCTGGGTTCACACTCTCAAAAGTATATTCAGTGCGACCACTGTTGGCCAATAACAAGGACAAGAGAGGCCTGGCACTGGACGGGCAGCTGAAACATGAGGACACGAACCTTGCGTCATCTACAATGTGAGTTGTGGGGCTCATAGTCACGAGCTGGCTGGAACATTCCATGAGAAGAACAAAGTTCAAATTGATTACCTCAAGAAGTGTTGTCAAACTGTTGTGACAGTTTCCTGATTAGCCCATTGCCTATACAACTTACAATTAGAAATGTCATACCAATTGACAGCATTAAAACGTGACAGTGCTAACATATGAATTGTAGTTCTTCAGATGAATGTGGTGTAATGCCATCATGCTGTTATAACTTAAGTGGAAGGGCATGGGAATTTGTATAAAGCCCATGTAGACTGATTTTTTGGAAGAGTGAGTAATCTCATCATCAATATATGCATTCATTATTTAGGTCTGATGTTAGATCATAGCTGCTAATTCTAATACTGCATATATGAAAACAACATCATTATGACAGTCATCTGAAGACTGAGATAAAGCCAGCTTCGAAAATTTGCATAAAGTAATTGTTATTATTTGCAGTCACATATCTGATTTTAGCACTATGCTGTCATGGTGCCATTGTTTTAAAAGAGTAAGAACAGAATTTGTGTCACAGACAGCAGTTCAGCATTTTGTCTTGAGGTAATTAGAGTCAGACATGACAAAAATTATGCAGTCCAGTATTTATTGGAAGTTGTTCTTCTCATCATCGAACAAAGTCCAGGTCATTATTCTATGGAAGAGCAATCATATTTCTGCTAAGTAATAAATTAAAAATGATAAAGACGTTCTGTCATGTTGACCATTGTGTGCTAGCACAGTCAGTTTACCCCATGATGTGCACCTTCAGGATAATTTTTTTTCTGTTATGTAATGTTTACCTAATTATTTCATGGACACTTATGATTTTGTTATGGTATCAGCACTGCCACTTCACTTTCAGAATGTCTCTGATAGTGACCTCAGATCCTACACCATTCAAGACCACCTTTCATAATTGTCTTTCCTCTGTAAATTTTGTAACGAACAGAACATTAATAATGAATTAAAGAACAAATATATAGCTCAGTCAGTGTAGTGACTATTGTATGGGCTGGATGGCCACGTCATTGTGGTTCATTTTCTCTTTCCACTGCCTCCTGCGTAGTGGGCAGCAGTGTCTCTAGCCCTGGGGACAGTGGTATGAAATAGACCACTCGCCTGTGTCAGGTGTTGAGGTTAAGAGTGCATGGCACTGTACCTCAGCTCTCCCATATTTCTTTTTGTCACAGAAAATATTATGTTCACCTTTATCTTGATGGGAGGTTATATTAAGAGTGTGCACACATTCTGATTCAAATCTGCATTTCTTTAATTTAGCAGAAGCGTGTCCTCAGTTAAAAAATATTCGTGCTGTGCATTTTAAACTGTGATTTCATTGGAGCAGGAAGGAGGTGGGAGGATAATATTAAGATATGTCTCAGAGAATTACACAATAATGGAAGTGGTGGGAGACTGGGGTAAACTTGCTGACTTACTTAGGGGGCCTCGCTGATTCTACCATAGAACATGACCCACTGCCAGCCAGCTATGACATGCATCCCCCACCCAATAGGGGGCGTGTGAGTTATGTTTGCTGTGTGTTTTGTGTGGTGGCGGTTGCTGCTGTAGAGAGGGGTGCCCCATCGGGCCAGGGTTCACGCTGAGCAAAGTTTTCACGATGACTCCACTACTCGCCAATAACAAGGACAAGTGGGGGTTAGCTCTAGATGGACAGTTGAAACATGAGGACACGAACCTCGCCTCCAGCACATTGTAAGTCTGTGCTCGCTCACAAGAAGACCTTTCGTTTTCTGTTATCATTTGCTTCTCGCAGAGCTTTATATTTTTCTGTCAGTGTAATGCATAATGGAAATACCTTCTTAATCCTTTTGTTGCTTACATGACACAGCCTTATGTACTCAGATGTAAGGATGGTTAGGTTATGGGTGTGACTTGATGTGACCAGATATTTTGTACACCACAGTATTACATAAATATTGTTGTGAGATGTGAGGTTCTTATTACACTGACTGCAGATTGCTGTGCTTTGGGATGTGATGCCGTGAGCAAGGTACTTGTCTACCAAACTGCACTGTTACATTTCAGACTGCAGCAGTCCTCATGAGTATTGTTGACTGATATTATTGTGTTACCCTTCTATAATTTATCCCTGGATACTGAAGACAAATTGAGTTCTTTCGTGTTAGGTTTATCTGTACGTATGACAGCATGTTCGTAAGACGTTCTTAACTGTTTCAGCAGTAAGATTTCCATGTTTCTTCATGTGACCTGATTAATCCAAAAAAATACGTGGACATTATGTCACTGAAAAAAAGATAGCAAGATTAACCTTGAAATTATTCATATATGAACCTAAGTGCAGTCTATACAACGTAACATACCTGCATCTGCATACTCTTTTTATTCCACATTCGTAACACTGACTGCTATGTTTGGGCATGATGGAATGGCAGCGAAGAAGTTAAATTTGATGTTGGGTTAAGGATTTTACATTGTTGTGATGTACAGTGAATGACCACAGGTACACGACTGACATTGCGGATTTCTGTTCCACGGTTTTGGCTGGCTTTGCTGTGCTTTTGCGGTCTGTTTCCTATACTGTTTTGTTTCTGCTGCATGTTGTGTAACTGCTGTCATCAAGTTTTAATGAAGTGGCTAATCTGGATTTGCTGTGGTTTTTTTTTAATTTATTTTATTTTATTTTATATTTTACTTGTGGCTTTTTCTTGTGATGGAATCCAGTTTAAAGTGTGAAGTGTGCTGTACACCACACCATGGTTCTGAGTTTTGAAAAATCCCGCAGCAGGATAAAAATATTATGCTTTGAATGTGGATTTTTCCACTTGCATGTGCTGTGATAAACTCACTATGCAAAGGTAGATTTCTTCTTTAATGGTTGAACTTTAAATGTAATGAACAGCCATACAGGTTTGTAAGAACATATTAGGCAGAACTGTGTAACAGCCCTGTGAGTAAATACTACATTAGTACTTTATACAATTTTGTGATGTACGTGTTTTTGCACATCAACTTCAACATGGTGACAGTGTAGTTGCAGATACACATGTCTGGGGAATACAATCCATAAAAGTGTAAATGTTTTTCTCTCTCTTATCTTTAAATATTGAATCTGTTTGCATAAGCTTGTTCTGTGTATAAGTGTGTTGCCTGGTTGTACATAGGAGCTATGAACCTTGACAGGTAACGTGTGTGTGTGTGTGTGTGCATGTGCATGCATGTGCATCACAGAGTCAAGAATAATTGATTGATTTAGTCAGTCTTCTTCTACCAAATGGTGTGCATTTATTCCAGAGACCCCTGTTGTCTGGCCTTCCATACTTTTTTTCATTTTCTCATGCCTTCTTTTATTTTCTGTCCCGTTTATTTTTCTTTGTGTATGTTCTAAATACTATCTTTCATGGTATTTTAATGTCCTATATTTTCTCCGTGTTTGAGTTGCAAACTGTTTATAAGGACATCTCATATATTATTGCATCCCCCCCCAAATACCTTATGTATTGAATAATTTATCTGGGTCTTGCTTGCCAAAATTTCTTCTGGTGCCCTACATCTTTTGTCTTTCATATCTGTGTGTGTATGAATATGTGTTGTCATAATCTTATGAGCTTTTAGTTTCAGATTATTTCTTTTAGTGGTTCAGCATTAAAAATGATTCTTACAATTTAGTTCCTGGTGCTTCTTAAACAAAAGTGTAATTATATACCAGTTTCATTACAAGTTTGTGCTTGTGTTTATACCAAAGTATATGAATTGCAAAAGTACAAATAGAGTGAAATCTGCCCATAGGTGGGTGTGGTTGCAATGTTTGAGAGTTTACCCACCCAGCACCTTATGTTAATGTTGAGAGCCTCTTATTAGGTTTTCAGAAAAGACAGGTTAGGTTTAACGGTGTATTCTGTAAAATGGTTTGTATATGTAAAACACTTTTACACAATTTTGCATTGCTGGCTTTGGCTAGATTCTTCCACTTTGCTGTGTCATTTCTCTAATTTAATTGAGTTCCATATTGTTGAAGTCGTGTTGTGGTGTATGTGTCCTCTGGTTCATCTACATACTGGTAATTCTTGAACTGGATTCCATCATGCAGTGTTGTAATGATGTGCAGTATTGGAAGCTTCGTCCAGTCAAACGTGTTAGACAGCAGAAGATTGCTGTGCTCTGTAGTGATGATCATGACATATTCTGTGTCTTGTTTTCTGTTTGTATGCTCTGATTTTCTTAATTTGCTTTCAGAGTGGCAGATCCTTCCCAGAAGGAGAATTTAGGGATCATTGTGCAGTACAAAGTGAAAGTAAAGTTGTGTCTTGGAGCATTAGGAGGGTATGTTTATATTGCCATCTCTATGTCCCTCATTGTAGCATTGTGGAATGCCATGGTCCTATTTACTGTAATTTTCCCATTTTTATATATTTCCCTATTTTCTACCCCATATACACTAATCATTTACTTTCTGTCATTGCTGTTTGAATTTCTTGTGACCACCATTCTTTCCTATTGTCTTTTTTATTTCCTATACCTGTGTACCATGTTTTCCTTTGTGCCTTTATCCTCTCTGATGACTTCATTTTGGTCTATAGTCCTAAGGTGCTGTTTTCAAGAAAGCAGATGTGTAGCGTAATTTCAGTTACTGCATTTCGTGGGGTATAAGACACGTGTGTAAAATGCATAATAATGTTTCAGGAAGGATAAATTCAGAAATATATTTTTATAAAATATTATTTTTATAGATAATTGATTATTGTAACAAGATTATTATTTGTTAGTAAAAATAAGATTTATAATCTAAAACTTTCACAGTGACTGAATTCCATAAAATATTCTTGGGCTGTCAGTTCGCTGATGATGAGACCAGAGATGGTCCTTGAATTGTTGGTTTCGTTGCAGTTCAACCATCTGGTGTTGCTAGCCTGAGAAAATTTATTGAGAAATAAACATGTTTTTAATCTAATGAACAATAAAAACTGAAACATGGGTAGGCATGTTTATTTTTCATTACTACAAATGGGAGTTTTGAGGGAAATTTTATCTTATACTCAGGATGTACAAGCAGTGGGGATGGAGTTGTAATTGAGTATTAAAATATTTATAATAAGGGTTAAAATCTGAAGTCAAGATGTTAGGTAAAATATTCATTGGTACAAAAATGGGACTTTATGTTATGTACAGAGAGAATTGTTTATTGCTGGACTAAACACAGCAGAGCAGGGGGCATCATTAGTCATTACTTAGCATCATTGTCATCTGCTGTGTGGCGAGGGTTCCAGTGATTGAGAATTTTATGTGTATTTACAGCAGTAGGAGTTATTTGAGAGTTTTGTAAGTGAAGGTAGTGAATATATAGCCATTTCAAACATCAGGGTTTAGTTGGACATACCAAATCAAGAAAAATACAAAGAAGGTAGTAAGAAGAGGGTGGATGTTGACACAAGAAGAGTACTTAAAAAAAAGGGAGGGAGATGAATAGAGAAAATCTAGTCACAAGGCAACCCATCATTATAATACTGGTGGATGATGATTATATAATGGCATAATTAGTAAAGCTGTTTATTTTTAACAACAAGGGAAAGAAACCTTTTTGACATATACTGTGAGAAATATTCAACATGATTAATCCACATAATAATATATGTATTTCATACCAAGAGAAAGACAAGTGAACCCATTTGTTTGGGTCACTATTGCCCAAGCATGGTTATTTGTAGGTTTTAAATGAAGGCTTTGAGAAATGAGAATCTGCTCCGCTGTTGCACTTTCAGAGATCTTGTTGCGGAACTGCCTTTTATCCTGATGCATCCAAAACCAGAGGAGGAACCCCCCTTACCAATCACTGCACACCCATCACCCTCACATGAGACTGGCAACAAGGAAGATGGTGATGATGTTGCTGTTGATACAAATCTGATTCAGCTGGACACGTGAGTGCTTTGACTCGCAGAATTTAACTCGTCTGATTGTGCATACTATGCTGATGAATGCCTAAAGGGGATGCATGGCCATTTCATCTTGCTTGAAAGATTTTAATATTTCATACAAACACTAATGTGAATGAGACAGGAATACAAATTTCATATTTTTGCTTATAAGAGCATACGCAAATATCTCCAATATTGTCTATGCAAAGGATACCCAAATTTATCATTGTTGCCAGTGTACTGCGTACACGGAAGGGTTCTATTGTGCATCTTTCTGATATGCTGAGTGCATTATTTGATACAGAGGGGTTAATGTACTGTAAGAATTAAACTTGTGTGGTTTTGGTGAAGTATAGAAGGAGTCTCCTGTTTTCAGTGATGGTGTTGTGTGCCCAGATCAGGATGATATTATTTTTGAGGACTTTGCTCGCTTGCGATTGAAAGGGAGAGAAACAGAAGCCTGAGTGTTGGGGCCTGGAGCCAGAAGAAGGGCTGTTTCTTCTGCTAAGCCACTTCGTACAGAAGTCTACATTACGTGGGAGTAGTATGGAGGTAACAACCAATCAGGGCTCAGGATTTTACAGCAACAAAACAGTGACTATTATTCATTAAGAAAACAGTGACAGGAATATGCTTGAAGCTATTTAGACGTATGTCTAGCAGATAGTTTTATGGAATTGTATGTGAATGTGAGATTGACTGATTTTACTGAAGTGACTGACATTTCAGCACTCAAGAATTGTGTTCTGCCATTTGTATGAAGATAATGTACAGTAAGCATTTTAGAATTACATTCACATTTCAGTAGAATTGCAAGTAGTTCTGAATATTATATTTGTAGAGCACTGAAGAAAATATTTATTTGAGCAAACTCAATTAGTTTTCCTCCTGCTTGTTAACATTCGCACTCCTTGTGTAGCATAGAGAGCACATTGAGTTGTATATGTATGGTATCGTACTGTATGGTATTTGTGATGTCTAATTTCTAGATATGCAACATTTTTCTTAATTTTTATGCAAAATACAGGGGTGCCAATTTTGGTTCTTTGAAGGATATCATGTTCTCATAATCTGTACGTCAGATTCTATTGTATATAATTTTGTTTACATTTCTACAGATACAGATTTTAAGAAACCTTCACATTGGCTATAAAACCAGTTTAATAGTAGCCATTCTTTGTTATAATGTGACTTAATATCTGTTTACATTGCATCATGGAGGAAGAAACTGACTGACTGTTAATGTTTTTCTGTTACCATGGCTGTTGTCCTGCCCAGTTGTTACAGTACATGATGTGTGACATTGTGTGGCAAGTGGCTACAATATTGTCTGTAGAATACAGTCCAGTGATATATACTCTGTGTGGTTAGTGTGTTGTACATGCTGAGTCTGTATGGAAAGGGTTACTAACTTCTGTTATTAAAGTCTAGTCATAGTGGTATAGTCAGTGAAGTAGCTGGCTCTGGGCTGGATGAGCTCAGTTCTACTCCCAGCAACATTAAGGTTTTCTTTTTCTTTTTTCTCATTTCTTTTTTTTACCATACGCAAGCTGATTTTGAGGCTAACCCAGTCTGCTGTCTGGTGGGAACTAGGTGTGCTTCTTCCATGCAGAAGGTGGCCGAGTATGAATTTGACCACTTACCTCCATTCATTGCTGAGGTGTACAATACATGGACATTCACCTCCACACCCCTGTATTTATCATATGGATTGGCTCCTCTGGATTTATATTGCTTGTCATATAATTTGCATTGCAGAGGGACACAGGCCTATACCAAATGAAGTTTATGTAAAGGGGTAATTTTGAGCCCTGACATGTGGCAATTAACCTTTGAAATTGTGACAGTGAGAATGCATAGTGTTTTGCCCTTCTTCAAGTAGTGTTTGTGTCCCTGCAGACAGTGTTGCTGTTTAAATAAAGATGCTGCTTGCTGACAATGGAATGGCAGAAGAGAGGAAGCACAACAAAAGTTTCATGTTTTAGTGGGTAAGGTAATTATATTCAGAGATAACACTAGGAAAATTTTGTTGTCCCTACATGATGAATGTATTTGGATCATCCAGTATGTTTTTCACTTAATTAAGAATTATATGTAAGATGGAAGCTTTTTTTTTTCTGTTTGGTTTTTTTGACTGGTATTTTTATACCACAGATTGTGTGATTTTGACAGACAACTCGAGCACAACAGATTTCAGGCATACGGACGAATGTTCATGGCTAATGACTCTTTATCAGTTTTACATACCCAGTAATTAACTTGTGGTAAAGGAACTTCTTGAGCAGTTGAAAATATTTCTGTGTTAGGGAACCTGTGGCTGATGACCGTTGTTCCAGCAACTTGCCCTGTCCGAACCTTCTTAATCAATTTCACGTCATCATAGCCTATATCCTATGATTATTGTTAAGATTGGCCTCCCATTTATGCCTACGTCTCCCAGATAGTCTCTTCCCTTGTTTACTGATTAAAGTTTGAATACATATTTTTGTTTCTGTCATGCCTGTTATGTGTCCACCCTGTCCCTTTCTTTGTAATGTAGTAACCAAAACAGTATAAACTGTACAGAGCTAGAAATTGTACTGTGTTTGTAGATGCCTGTAAATAAAGTAGCAACCTGGAAGGAGATGGTGTTATATGAGAGTGGGCTGTTCAGGTCATCATCAGTTGCTTAAATGTTGTGTTAACCCGCAGCTATAGAGTGAGCCAGAATTCTCCCTTGCATTGAATTTTGTCCATTTTAATTTAAAATGTGGTGCATCATGTTCAGTTTCACCTTATGTGAAGTGTTGTAAGTTAGTATATAGGTCAGGAATGATGGAACCTTTCCAGCACCTGGCATAAAATTTATGTATGGAGTTACTTACTGGAAGAAGTGATGCCTGCTGCTCCAGCACTGCCCTCGTACACTTTGTAAGATACCTGTTGCTGCACATGTGCAGAAGGTTGTTCAATTCTTGGGTTGTATAATGTTGTTCTGTAGTTCTCAGATGAATTATTAGCAGGAAGCGGTATCGTAAAGGAAATACTATCTTATGTTTCCTTTTAGTTGTCTCTTGGTAACCGCGCTGTTCAATATAATTGATTGAAACATAACGAACAACCAGCACGTATTGCACTGCATGTTGCTGTTTAATGAATTGCTGAATGTTCATGTGACACTCATATTAAAATTAAAATTAAAGTTTAAAAAAACTTATAATCACTGGTGCTAGCTGTAATTGTGTTGGTGCTGGTGGTTTGCTGTCCAAGATGTAGGATATGGAAATGAAGGTCACTTTTTTTTGCAGCCAGCTTTTCAAAACTTTGTTAGGTGCTTGTAACGCGTGCAAAAGTTTCCAAATTGAAAGAATATTGTATATCATCTTAACCGTAAATGAGCTGACATGGAAGTGAGAATTCTGACAAGGAGGTGTGATCAATTCTGCTCAAACTGAGCTCTGCAGAAGGTGAAGTTTACAGCACAAGAAAAGTGGGATCACTAGCCAGATTGCCTTTACCATGAAAGCAGTATACTGAATTTAACCCATAGAAATCATTGCGATAGAGACATTTTTCATTCAAATGAGGCATTCCTTTCTGCTTCGAATGCTTTATAATTATTTATTTTAAGGATTGACCCCTGTGTGATAATACAGTGAATATGCGGGCCATGACCCTGTGTCAGTACCATCTGTGAGAGTCTGAGGTTTCCAGCACTATGATTGTAAAGGTCGTGGTCTTCTGGAATATATGTTGTCGGCTAGATGTATAATGATGTCTCAGAGCAACCTGATGCTTTTGTCTCATGGGAGGCAATAGGTGCACATCTTTCAGTATACACTTTGGAAAGTTGTAGTCTTCTGTGCCATTGAGTTTACATCCTTACAACGTGTGTCTCAACATCTGTTATTTTCCCATTTTCTTCTCAGTACTTATGGCTACTTTTAAAGAATTATTACTGCCAAAACCTTTTGAACACTTCTTTTTTCCTCATCCTCTGACCACTCTTAACAATACCAGGTGAACGGCATTTCACAGGGTACCTTGATGTGTAATATCTACCATTATCTTTGTCTTAGTTCTAATCACTTTGTTTTCAATCACTTAGCTGAGTGTAGGACTACAGCATTATTATTTACAGTATTTCTGTATAGCATAGTTAGTGGCCAGTTCATTACTAAGAATGATGTCAATTATCTGGCATTAACAATAATCAAGATTGAGCTGTTAATGCTCAAAACAGAGTCACAACGCTGTCAAAGGCCTAGATAGAAACACGGAGTAATGTCATGAATTTATGCACATTCATCAAACAGCACTTTTCTTTCACTTACTCATATGTATTTTGAATCTTTCCTAGATGAACATATGTCAACAAGAGAGTAACCAAAGAGGTTCTGTCTGCATTTGTTATGTAGTAGTATACAACATTGGTATGTAGCATAAATGGTTTGTGGAAGCATTCACATGTCTGCAATTACAGTAGGTGATTTTGGATTATTTAAACTAATTTTGGCAGCTGGAGTGGCTTTCAGACACTGTTCTTGGCTCAGGTATCTGCACAGAAAATAGGCATATTTCAGGTTTTCAGAATTGTCTGTCCACAGTAACAGAAGCATTAAGGTTCTCATGACAGTTTTAGGAGACATGTTTTAATATTTTTTTATGACAGTGAGGTGCCAGTATTTCAGAAATTATACATACAGAGATATTAAATACCTCTGAAGTATGTACAGTTTTATCCAATTCTGCAGTGAATATAGCTTAAGAATGATACATCATCAGTGTGCCACTGTAAATTTTGTATACAGCCTGGGAGTTGTTTGATTTTGACTGGAGAGGGCTTGAAAATATACATCAGACTTTCCTCTTCCTAGAAGAGTAAGAATGTTGAATACCTGTGACACAAGTTATTATATTCATAAACCATGCAACATTTTATTTCATGCTGTATACATTCTGTGGAGAAAAATTTGTACAATATTCAGAGCTCCAGTGGGGAAATTTAATGTAGAAACTCTTGGTTTAGTGCCAGCAGAGACAAGATGACTGAAGTATTATTCCTATAAATAATGATTTGATCATGTGATTGTTTATAGGGTGAATTTTTATTTGTTTCTGTTGTGCATGAAATACAAAATTTGAATCTCATGTGTTATGTATTAAAAATTAATTCAACATGAGAAATTCATACTTTACAAGTTTCATTGTGTCTGCTTTGTGAAATAATGTGATGAATCTGAATTCTGAATTGCTGGAGTATGGTGTTTAAGATTTCCACAAACAGTGAACACATTCTTTAATATGTAGCTCACACAATTTTTACAAGGATTAGCAGCATACACTTTTTGGAAAGATTCTGTGGAAAATACACTTGTGGGTGTAAACAAGGTAACTGGCATAGCCAATTATTTCACTGAAAATGTGTGTCACTCACTTATCATGTGAGAAGAAATAAGTGAATTCTGAAGAGCATGAAGGTAAACTTGAGGAATTATTGAGGAATCTTTAAACACTGTGCTGTACATGTCTGTGCTGGGACTCAGAAATGCAAGAATTATCAGTTACAGTACTTCAGTTTTGCAAAGCCTAGACTCAAACATTTACAACTAAAATTTAAAATGAAAGTTTTTAATTTTTATTTTTATTTTAAAGGGTTTGGTATGCAGGTACCATTATTTCAGAGGAACATGCTGCTTCCTTTGTGTGCATACATCATGACAACAGTGCTGCATGAAAGCTTGTCTTATTCTACAGAAGTGGAAACCTAGCTGCTGTAGTAATAGCAGCAAATATGAGACCATCATAGTCTTAAGAGTTTTTTTGGTGGGGTGGAGGAGGGGGGGAGTGTGCAGGCAAAGCAAGTACAAGGGCTTCTGTGTATTGAAATTAAGAATCACCAAAAAACATGTTGTGTCAGCTGCACCTTTCTCTTACTTTGGTGGTTTTATTGAGATGTGAATGCTTCCTGTTTGATTCAGTTCTGCAAGTGTGAGTTGATGGTTGTCCTTGGCACTTCATTTTATTGAAGTATGAGTTCTGTCCATTCAATGAAGGGACTAAGAAAATGAACTAAATTATGAATAATCTTGTATTTTCTTAACACAACTGATATATTACAATATCACATTGTAGCTTCTAGATATCCATATGTACACTTTGTCATTTGAGATTTCTGCTGGAGAGAAGGTTCCAGATATTTTAAGGTCTTTGGGAACTGTAGTCTCTGTTGGTCCACTTGACCTTCTTCAGTATATTTGGACCTCCCACAATATGTACCACCCAGTGGTGATTCCAAGTCAGTTTAGCAAGTGTCTCCTTTATATTGATCATAGACACAAGTGACTTAGTGGTACTTCCTTGCTTCCTCCACATGGTGGATTTTTGTGACAAAATTCTGGTCACCTTGTTTTGAGTATGATAACATCAGAATACTGTTAAAGGATTTTCTGCATGAGAAGCTTACAAGAAAATATTATAGGAAGCATTTGATCTCCATTGGTCAGCTGTAATTCCTGCTTTATATTTAACTCCAATCATAATTTAAAAAAAAAAATGGTTCGTCATATAAACTGGGTACATAATGTAAACTATAGTTATCATTGAGATATGTGACTTGTTTGAAAATTGGTTTCATGTGAGTTGTATTTGCCTAGATATGAGGAAAATTAGTTTAATGTTCGTCACTGTGGTTTCTGTTCTGTCAGTTATGTTTATCTAATAAGTGAGTATTAAGGCCAGTGTGATAAAATTTTGAAGAGTGAATTTGGTAGACACGTGTACTTCAAGCTTGTACACCATTCATTGTTCATGAGATGCATGAGCAACATGAGCAACATGAGCAACATGAGCAACATGAGTTACAGTTCAGAACTGTTCCTTTGATAAATTATAATTTATTATTGTAAAAGATTCTTCTTATATTAAAATTGTATAAAGTGTACAATGGTATTGTACAAAATTGAATTGTATTTTTGTATAGACTGTAATTGAGTTTCATAACAGATGCAAACCTCCTGATAGAATTTCGTAAAATTATGTAAGAATATAATGTGAAAATAATATTGAGTTTTGATTCATAGGATAGTTGTGACGAGTTACAAGAGAATGTGACAAAAGTGAAAGTAAATGAGATGTCTTGACATTACACAAAAAATGCTCATAATTTAGTTCCAGAGAAAGGTGAAAAAGAAACTCCAGAATTTCTAGGGAGCTCAGACTTCACCCACAGCACAATGTAGTTCTGTATAGTCTTGTTATGTAATGTATTATTACTTTGTGTGTTTGTGTACTGCATGTGTGCAACAGTATTGTTACCTGAGTAATATTGTACAATTTTATGTACAGTCACCTCCTGATTATTCAGTAATGGGGTATTCAGTTTGAATGTCATCTGTGCATTCACATGTGATTTTTTTATGTTATATAATCTGCATTTTTGCAAATGTAGACATGAATGGGCTTTTCATTGTTTTCTCATTCTGAACAGCCAGTACAGGGCTTGGGGAGGGGTAATAACAAGTGATAATGAAAGAAGGGGATGCTGCAAGTAAAACTGTTCTGATATCTCTGTGGTCATGTGTACTGAGTCACCGAACTTCAGGGGCTCTGTCTCATCAAACAGTTTTTTTTGTCACTATTGTCAGAGTTATGAATCAATCCATGATTCATGCATCCGCACATGAATTCTTCCTGTATTAGTTGCAATCATATAGTTGCAAAAGCCCCTATTACCTTCGTCGCGCCTGTCCATCCATCTGCTTTTATCAGCATGGCTCCCACTGGGCAGATTTTCATGAAATTTGATATTGGGGACTTTATGACAATCTGATGAGAAAGCTGAGATTTGGTTACAATTGGGCAAAAATGTCGGGAAATACATGAAGACCTAATTATCTTTTAGTGTTGCCAGTGATATGAAATCTCTACACCAGTGCTCTCTTTGAGTGAAATAGTACACGGCTGTTAGGATAGCCTAGGAGGTATAAACATTGCACAGGCACGCCACAGTGTTACATTACACGTACATTGCCTGTCTTGTTGTTTGTAATCTCGCACTTTTACAAATGCCTCAACCTGTGATCTAGGCTGCTTTCGGTATTTTGTCTCGAATAATCCATGCTGAGTTTGGAAAGGAAAAAACTAGGGTGGTAAGAGTGGAAATGGGAGAAGGAGGTACTGCATGGAGAACTGTTTCCATATGTTTCAGTTGTGCAGTGATGTGTGTGTTTAAAAGCTGAGCCTTGGCTTGAAGTGAAGGGGGAGCTTGGGCTATTTCTGGTGAGGGAAATGACAATATTACAGCAGTCCAGAAACAAAGGAGTAGGACTTAAAATCAGTATCACTTGTTTGATCATGGAGAAATCTTCCAAACCTACATGAAGATGATTTTTGGGGATTCTCCAGTGGTGTCAGAAATTATCAGTTTGGTCTTTGTGTTGAAGGGTTTAAAAATGTTGATGGAAACTCTGCAGATCAACTGCAGTGTGATGTGGGGAGGGTGAAGTGAAGGAGGATCACATAGGGTTCTCATAGAGTAGTTTCTGAAGATCCAGGTCTTCTGTGATTTGATACTCTGTCATTGGATGCATGGTTTCTGATGTTTGGAAAGAACATAGTGCCTTCATCTTCAGAAGTAACCATGTTCTTTTGAAGTGTCAGAATCCTCTCACCTAACAACAGTGTCACATCCCTAAAGATGTGGTTCCTGAAGGAGGATCATATTTGTTGTAGCAAGATAGTGCAGTGTATTGTTAACATTGCTAGACCATGTGTGTCCAGGGAGTTTGATAGCACTCATAATACAGCCTGAGGGAAATTAAAACTGCTATTGGGAGAACTGTATGCAACTCACAAGGCAAAACAATTATAGGCAGTTTGTGCGAGTCACTTATATAAACCTGCTATAAGAAAGTGTTGCATAATTTGTGGTGTTTGTGAAATAATACAGTATCTTGTTTTAACCATAGTTGACTGTTATTCATGCATATGATCCTATCATTAGCCTGAATAATCATGAGTTGACTGTAAGGTGACTTTGGAGCTGATTTTTACAGCAGTGGCAGTTAAGGCATTATTATTATAGTCAACATTGCTATCCTCTGAACTTGTATGTATAACATTTTATGTGCTGGCGTTCCAGAATGTGAAGGAGAAACTTTAATATCTTGACCAGTTTAAGCCTTGCAACAGAGGATATGTTGGCATATCAGTTTAGAATTTCAGATACATATTCACTTTTTTTTAACTTTAATATTTACCATATGTCTTTTGTCCCATGGTGGAGTGTAAAACTTAAATTTGTATGAGAACTTTTATAAACTGTGAAGATGATTTTGTACATGTCAGTTCTAATAATAAGATAATAACAGCTTGCACAACATACAGATTCCCTTTTGAAGATGTAATCTTAAGGTACTCTGTTTTTATCGTACTGAATTTTAACACACTCATTGCCAAGATTTTAATGGCTCACACAAACTTCAGGGCCATTAAGGTGTGGCTGAACGCTTAGAATTTTCTATTAGGAAGTCAGTTTTGTGTATTGAATATAATAAAAACATTGACACACTTTGATTCATCGAAGCTGCTCTTATGAACTGTGAATATTCATGTTTAACATTTTTTCACAAACCATTGTTGCCATTGAATGTGTTATTCAAATCACACCACTTTACCTTCTGTTTCTTCAATTTCAACAGCCTAATATGGTTACAGTGACAGTATGCAATTTTATCTGTGTTGTATTTTGGTGTAACTGTTAATGCCTAGAATTTATTTCTGCCATTAAAACTTTGGCACTGTCAGTCAATTTACTGTTGTGTGTTTTCCCTTTTTTCCTTGTGACAAGAAATCTGGCAGCACTGTATCTACTTGAAAATGTGATGTTTGAATATTTTGTTATGGATAATGTTTACTTCCTATTAAGTGAACGTTCTGCTGGTCTATATAAGTATTAATGTCTATTGTAACATTATTGTAATAAAAACTATGATTTATTTTGTAATGTAAGAAATGTATGTGTTTCCCATTATATCCCTGGCATCCAAATTTTCCAGTAAAATTTTATTTTTCATTTTTCCATTTTAATTTCCATTGGAGGTTTGTTTCGAACAAACTGTTAAGTCAACTGGGACCCTAAACAATCAAATACACAGCAGTAATAATAAATTATTTGTTTATGTGCTGAAATTAAATGAAGAACTACAGACCTAACAGTGTGATATGTATTGTATGTCTAAAGCTGTATTTGTGTAACACAATCGGTACTTTTTATCTACCACACCGTTTTCTTAAAAAATTAAAATATGTGAACCCATCTCAAAGTGTATTGTACCAAACCTTCTAGTGTTCTGAATCCCCCCCCTTTATATGTATATACACACCACTCCATTGCAGCTAAGCCTTGTAGGTTATGGTTTACAGATCACTTTTTCTGTCCAAAGGGAAAGTAAGCTGTGCTGTTGGAACTGAGTAGAGTAAGTAACATGTTTTCTGGAACAGTACGAGGAATATCATTTGTTTTTGGTCAATATTTTTTAAACAATATTGACATGTAAAAATAAGCCATTTTACAGTTCTTCAGGAAAACTGCCAGAAACATTTTGCATCCCTCAAAGAGGTCACAGACTATTATCCTGTGCATATCTCATGTTGTTAACTGTTCACTAAAAATGTGTGCAATAGTATCACATTGTCTTCTGACCCATTATTGTTTCCTCATTAATACTAATTAGAATTCAGTGCAGTGATAAGAGATTTGTGTGTGGGGGGGGGGGGGG
>Ga0136643_10002496_pt1 | contig 23914 bp, 24 predicted proteins | sample TergutLab28metaG_FD_96883 | JGI IMG/M metagenome (GOLD analysis project Ga0136643, IMG submission 96883) | Labiotermes labralis P1 segment gut microbial communities from Petit-Saut dam, French Guiana - Lab288 P1 (version 3) (version 3) | ecosystem: Host-associated > Arthropoda: Insects >... | reverse complement strand
TTTATCACAAGCAGCACCCACACAAAATTCCTTGGGATAACAATGAATAATACATTATCTTGGAATAACCATATTGACTCAATTATGAAGAAGTTGAGCAGGGCTTGTTACATAATTAGAAATACAAAAACATGCATGTCTGCCTCATCACTAAGAATGATTTACTAAGCCTTTTTCCACTCGGTTATGAGCTATGGAATTATATTCCGGGGAAACTCGTCGCATAGCTCCACGATCTTTAAAATACAAAAAAAGGCAATTAGAATTATGGAAGGCTGCAGGAACAGAGTATCATGTAGAAACTTATTTAAGAAATTACAAATTCTGCCTTTGGCATCACAATATATACTATCCTTGTTAATGTTGGTAGTGCAAAACAAAAATCTTTTCCTGACAAACAATGAAAATCACAATTTAGACATTAGACAAGGAAATAATTTATACCTTCCTCAAGCAAATTTAACCATTTACCAAAAAGGAACTTACTATTCAGGGATAAAAAATTTTAACAATTTACCTCTGCAGATTAAGAAGGTTGCTGATAACCAGAAAAAATTCAAAATTGCTTTAAATAACTTTTTACACACTTACTCATTTTACTCAATAGAAGAGTACATTAGTTAATCAGGAACTAAGATAGGCATTGCAAGACATTATTACAGTGGTGTATGTGATTTAAGGATTTAGTATATGTGCATAATACAATTACTTTTAATTTTAAGCTTTGTCTTCTGGCATTATGTAAATACTGAAATGATCAGGTACTCTAAACTGATCACACTTACTTGTATACACTTGATCTGTTACCTATGTATTCTTTTACAAACTGCTGTCATATGTATCTTAACGCTTAGACTTATTCTGTACTCTGCCTGTTGCTATGTAATGACAAGTTCCATATCCACTCTGATGGATCTCTGGAATACTAAATAAATAAATAAATAAATAAATAAATAATTCAACCATCATCAGTGTACCTTCAAGAGAATACTGATAAAATTAAACAAACTACCATACTGTATAAATAAAACGAATGAATGCTTTTATGAATGTCTGATGTTCTCCCTATGATAATACAAATGTTGAATTATGTAAAACTCGGGTAGTTAAGAACACTTAAATTGGGTGTGTTTATGTTGTATGTAGATAATACACACCCTGTAGGATTTGTAACATTGTTTTACTTATACAATAAGGCATTTTGTTGTATTTTATCAGTATTCTTGTGAAGGTACTCTGATGATGGTCGCAATAGTAACCAAAACATGTATATTAACTAGCAATACATGATAAAACATAATTTTCCAGTGAGTCTTTAATGTACGGATATATAACATAATATGATCACGTTTTTTCTCTTTGACATCATCTGTCTTCTCCGTTGTTATCGATATTAAAGTGCAATATGGCTCCCTTGCAATGACTCACGTTAAAATTAGAGTGATAGAGCAACTTGTTACAGTGACGTGATGCTATTTATATGTGCGTGTCAGGAAAGGGAATTAGCCTAGTCGAATTGTATGTGTTCGTGCATGTTCTTTAGAAGCAGTTAGCATGGACGAAGAAGATAGAGAGAATGTTAATGGACGTATCAAGAGGTTGGGATTTAAGCCCCAGAAGGAAATTGTGTATTGTAAACTTTTACCTTACGCGGACCAGCTTGATGATGAATCAGTACGCATGTTGTCGGAAATTAAAGCAAACTTAGGAAGAGCGGTGTTGATGAGAGAAATGCGACCAGGATGTGGAATGTGGACGGCGAGATTGTTGAAGTATGATGTTACTCAACAGTCATTTTAAAATATGTTTTTGGTGGTGACATCTAGTGAAATAATAATTTTACGAAACGTGTAAGAGAGTAGGTACTTTAACCCACTTTACATGCAAGAAAATTCTACTACCCATTGCCACCTGTTTGTCATATTTATGAAATATTTTTGCAATCGGTATTATTGTGGGGTTTCAATAAACTCCTGATTTTGGCCTTGTGAACTTAGAATTCTTTAATTTTGTATGCAGGAAAGTTTCTCGTTGCTGATGTGTGCACAAGAATTGTGATTTTATCTCGGTAACTGCTAGAATGTTGGGAATTTGTTTGAAATATTTTCGCTATTGAGGAGAGTTCAGCACTGCTTGCATACATCATGGTTTCAGTTTTAGTCATGAGTTTTTTTTTGTAGGTATGTGAAGTTGTTTGGAATGAAGTTTTCGAAGGAGGACCACCTGACCTTTATTCATCTGCTGTATCAACTAGTTACAATTCCTAACCTAGAGCCATGGCTGGTCAGCAAGTTTGCTCATACACTGATCACACTTCTGAAGTGAGTTATTTGCCATCTGTATAAGAAAGTTCTGTGTATTTTTTAACACGTGTGCATGTGCAGTGCAGAATTGTACTTGGACAGTTTACTGTCATGCCATTTTTGTTTACTGATCCTTGGCCTTACACTGAAATATTTCCTTTGTGGGTTAAATTAAGTCACCTGTGATGCACTCTGTTGGCAGGAAGAAGGAGCTGATCTCTCCAGACCAACTGGAACTCCCATGGAGGCCACTGTATGATGTCTGTAATCGCATCATGTCCAGTAGCACGCGTGCTGTTGGCATGTACCGCTACTTTTCGTAAGTAGGAATCCTTTTATTGTAAGGTATAATGACTGCAGTTGTTGGTATAATTCAGCAAGTCAGATATGTGTGTCTGTGTTAATGTAGCTTGTGTTATACTGACAACTTTTGCCTCAAAGTTATGCATTGTTTGAATTTTGAACACTGCAACTTTGGGAAGGGGGGGTGGTTCAAGTGGGTTATATTGTTGTGACTGTTATTTTTAAATAAAGGTATTTTGGTATTTTTAAGGGGGTAAAAATTAATGGCAGTAAGAAGAGTTTGTATTTGGAGTTGAGAATTATCACAAATAGGTTATGAAGTGGAAAGGGCAAACAGTGGTCTTGTGCCATTTTGTACTGTCTTGCTTCAAGAGTGTACATCAACCTGCTGTCAGTGCTGTGATATCTGTTGCAGGTCGCTTGACAGCACTCTGAACACACTGGTTCATTCTGCTAGACAGTAAGTACCCAACTGTTTTCCCTACCATGTAATAGTTGGGATGTGGTGTGCGATGGTAGTATTGAATGGTGGTGTGTGTTATGGTGTTGGGCACCCCTGTTACTCCCTTCTGCTTCCTGTGTACATGACCTCTGCAGACTAGCACAGACAGCTGCATTGTGCGGCTTGGAACCTGATATAATTTGAGGATGCATCCCCCAGGCTATAGCTACTGCATGATATTTTGCACATTTTTTTCGTCCAACACTCTTAACATACATTCACCATTCATTCACTAGTTGCATAGTCTGTCTTGCAAGAAATCCATAATCTCTTCCATAGTGAGTTCTACATAGTCTATTGCTTCTTCTTACAAACTCTTGTATTTGCTGTGTTCCTTAAGGTCATCCAGCAGCTGCTTACTTCTTTCTCAGTTTCTTTTTTCTTTGATAACATGTTTTAGAAGGCAGTTCCCACACAAGGTGTGACCAACCCAGTTAGCCTTCCTTTCTTTTATTTTATACACAATGTTCCTTTTCTTCTTGACTCTGTATAACACATCTTCATATTTCACACCTTCACTGTAACTGATATTCTCCATCCTTCTCCAGCACTTCAAACATTCAAGGTATTTCTCATTTATTTTCCAAAGTGCCCAAGTTTCGGTATCTTTGATGCATGTGCACTGAGGCTTATTCTTCTTTAAGGCAATCATTCTCCAGTTTCATGTATGTTGTTGATCAGTTGTTTCATTAGTTGGAGAGAATCTTCCGACAACAATTTGAGTTCATCCTGAAGTATGTCTCCCTTTTCCTTCGTAGATTTTTCCAATTCAATGTGCAAGATATAAGAGTGCATCCGGTCTGTATATGCTTCCTTTTTGGGTTCAACTTACAGGTTTTCTGGTCCATTAGCTCAGTCGTAGAGCTGTGTAATATGATTCTCCCAAATTATAAGTACATGCGTTTGATGGGTAATTGTATTCACCTGAGAGTCTTCAGTGGCCCAGATCCCATGATTCCTTCACATTCATTCATTAGTATTCAGCCCTAGAGGCCGGTCCGGCAGGAACCAGAGCCCGGTTATGGAACCGATGTGGCTCTTGGCACACTGTATCCTAGGCAAATTTTTGGGGATAGTTTGCCATTGCTTTTCCCCGCCTTGGACATTCCCACTTTCACCACCACATGCCTCTGCATCCTCAGCGACGCGAGAGATCCTAGTAGCGAAAGGTGGAACTGCGGGCAAGAAAGATGTCTGGTAGTAATTTTGCCTAAATTCCAACTTCCACGTAAATTTAGGGATCTTTTACATGCCGCAAATCTACGACATGGGACTGACGGCTTTACTTCCCCTCAGAAGAAAGGCGTGCTGAGGATTTTTTCGCCCTAAAAATCCGACGGCTTTGGCCGGGTTTGAACCCGCGAACTTGGGTACCAAAGGCCAGCACGCTACCTCCTTCACATACATGAATCAAAATAACCTGTTCTTTGAAAGTCCATGTTTTGTCACATATGCTTTCAGGATATTTCGTCTTGCCCTTTTATGTGGCTCCTTCGAGTTCATACCTCAGACATACTGAAAATTGGGAATTGGTTTAGAATACTGTTTCTGTATGTCATTAGATGTGCTGTGCAGGCTTAGAAGTGAATTGGTACAATAGTGAAGGGGAAGTGGTGAGTTAAAAAATAATTAAATATGGAGGCAGAACGGTCACACTTTTAAGCAGAGTGATGTACTCTGTCCCATCAAAATAAGACAGTTTTTTATTTTGGCTGATATTTTCTAACTACACTTATTTTTTAATGAGAAAGCTGCCTCTTCCACCAGTATTTTAGCAAATTTCAAAATAGCCAAAACATTGTGTTAAAACCAACATGACTGCCCCAGAAAACAAAGAAAACAACATTTCGGATATCTGGTTGACTGTCCAGTATATGAACCCAATTATGAATCAGTAGTGCTGACTGCTCAAACATGGTATATAATATGTTACAATAGAATCATTTAGGATGTGCCATTATACTTAGGGAATTGGGAAGGATATGGAAGGAAGCAGTTATGGCCTAATTTGGGCATACAATCCCAGCATTTTCATGGCAGGGCTGAGTGTTGCCACAAATAGTCGTTCAGATTAGCTCGTCTCCTGGCTGAGATGAGAGAAGTACTGTTTACTTGACTAAAGTATCGTAATGTTTGATTCTTCTGTACCATTTGCCTCTAGGTAAATTATATAATGCATTTCTTTCTTGAACAATGTTCAGATATGTCCAAAACAAGTGGTCACAATGAGATTTTCTCTTGTTTTGGGATTTGCCTATGACATAGAGGCCAACATAATTAGCTACACATTATAACCTTTTTAGATACATCACAAAATTGAAAAAAGTGACCATTAGCTTTGTCTGTCTGACTGTCCATCTACATGGAACAACTTGGCTGTCAGTGGATGGATTTTCATGAAATTTGATATTTGGCTATTTTTTATATTCATTCAAGAAAATCAAGGTTGATTAAAATCTGACAAGAATAATGGGTGCTTGACACAAAGACCTATGTGCATTTATGATAGTATCTTGTTGATTTCTTAGAATGGGAAATGTTTCAGACAAAAGTTGTAGAGAAAATCTAAACAAACATTGTATGTTCAACTACTTTTTTCTTCTGAAAATTGTGCCATTTATAAGATATTGTAAAAAAATATGGTATAGCTTGACACACCACAGTTGATAATAAAATACACTTCATGTGCTTAGCATGCTGGATAACTAAGGCTATAAACACACACTCAGAATATGTAATACTTATTGCTTTTCCACTGCAAGAATGGTTACACGAACGTACCTCAGTGTTACGTTGTACATACATTGCCTGTCTTGTTATTTTTTTAAGTGTGTTATTTGTCAAACTGTCAGTTGCCAATACTGTGTAGCATTAGCAAGTGGAATGACACTGACAGAGGAGAGCTGTAGTACTTGGAGAAAATCCTGTCCCATTGCCACTTTGTCCAGTGCAGATTCCGCATGGACTGACCTCCTGGTGAGAAGTTGGCGAATAACTGCTTGAGCCATTGGAAGGCCCATAAGCTATAAATATCCTCAAACTAAGAGGGGAAGTTCCACAGATGGTCATTTGACTCATGGGTCTGAATACACAGAGAGCAGTCAGTATGAACTTTGTTGCAGCTATTTCCCTACGTCAGCAACACAGGAGATGCTGGACACGTTCCGACCACAACTGTGCCCATTTGACTCCAACACAATATGCACTGCATTGCAAATGCTGGAGTGGTTTCTTCCAATTTCACTTCCGCCTGAAAAGAGCTGCTTTGGACACCAGCTGTGGTTCCACGAATTCATGCATCTGTGGGAGGTGTGTCACAATGCACCGGCTTGGGAAGGAGACATGATGCGGCTCATGGCACGGCTCGCACGGTGCAATATTGGCTATATTGACTGGGAGCCATACATCCCACTGATGTTCACCAGGTTCTTGCACAGCCTCAAACTTCCAGTATCATACCAGAACATACAGTATTCCAAACATCACAAACTGGGTGTTGGAGCTATGGCACTCTGGATTATATCTGTGCTGGTGAGTTAGTGCTTGTTGTATGTAGAAAATACACAGTTTTTGTGTTGTTACAGGACATTATAACTGCCTGGAAAAATTATTTAGTAGCGATTATCTTGATTTGAAATAAAAGTTTTGCACATTATTTATACTGTGGTAAAGTAGTGATGTTTAATATTTATTGTTGTACCAACAAATACACACACACACACACACACACACACACATAGGTAGGCATGTGGGTAGGTAGGTAGGTAGGTAGGTGGGTGAGTGGGTGGGTAGTACAAAGTCATATTACAAACGCTGCTTGTTGTGGGTATATTTGGACATTAATTGTTTGGTTCTGCGTATTTTGTTAAATTTTATTACAGCATTTGTTTCCAGTATCTTTAGCTATACATTCATATAGGTGTTGTGAATTCTTGCTTGTTGAGCACCATTTATTTTTAAGTTCATAACGTGCATATTGATTGTTTAATATTTATTATTGTACCAACAAATTATTTGTAATTTAATTTTGTAATATATATGTGCATTTGTTAGTACAATAATAAATATTAAACAATAAAAATGCAGAGTTGGAACATAAAAATAATGTGATGGGTTGTCATGATAGAGTGGATGTAGTGAGTGTGGTGGCCATAATGTGTCTGAGAATGAGTGCACTGCTTTATCATTTCAGGGAGGTGGCAGCAGTGCTCAGAAGTACCTAGACAAGTTTATGAAGACCACTGAGTCATACTTCCACCCTGCTAACTTTGGGTGTTGGTCATTGAAGCTGAAGGATTTGTTACATAAGTTGCCATATTACTTCATCCAGCGACTGCACATGTTAGTATAGCAAACATCTATTTTCTCTCTCTTGCTGTAACTGTTTTATCCTTGCATCACATTCATGGCCATGACTTTGACTGCCAGTATTTGATGTCAGTTTCTCCCTCACTGTGCATCTGCTGATTGGTCCAGCCCATTTTTCAACTCCATATGATAGTATTGTTATTAAATAATGATGCTTTTCACTCCACTGCCATGTGTCATCTTGTGGGCTCATGTGTTGTGAGTACCAATGTGCCAGACTACCAGACTGTACAGTGTCATAATGAGATCATCACCTTGACAACATCAAATCTTACAGTCATTTATTTTGTTTATAATACAGCAGTTGATGTATCTGCATTGTCACAGCATGAGAACAATGTTACAGGGAAAGATACAAGAAGCTGACATGGGAGACGCCTGTACCAAGCAGTCACAGGCTCAGTGAGGAGGATATAACAAATTTTGTGGAGTCCATCAAACCTGTTGCAATGCAAGCCATGTTCTCCAAAATTGGTCTTGCAGAAGTGAGTCAAGCATTTCAACATTTGGCAACACTGCGTCCAGCTATCATAATCCCACAGATTGTTGAAAGGTTTGTTACACTGGCAAGTACTATTGAACAACAAACTGTGTTTTCCTGGTCTCAGTTTGAACCTTATGTAATGTTGTCAGGATGTACTGTACCTTGGAGGTGGTGACGGAACCCCACAAACTTACGGCAGCCATGCAGTGTGTGGCAGCAGTGGCACGGCCAATGGTGCAAGGTGGCGCTTACAGGGAGGGACCAACTCATGTCATTCCATTGCTCATGTCAACACTACCAGGAATAGACCCCAATGACATCAAGAAGTGCTTTGTCACATTCCAGTTTATCTCCAAATTTGTGACATTGGTTCCCATTGTGGACTGCTCCTCAGCTTCAGAATACTGGAAGGATCTCACAGAGGTACTGCAAAACAGTTAACATTTGGTGTACAGTTTGTGAAAACAAGGTGTGACACTTATTGCCTGTTTTCAGGAGGAGGAGGTCATTGCCCTGGCCACAGCAGACTTGGAGGATTTTGTGCTGCAGTTCCTTGACCGCTGCTTCACTCTCATTGAGAGCAGCTCCTTGGAGATGACTCGCTTGGAACGTGAGGAGGACAAGCGCAGTGAGCTAGAGAACATGGCGGAAGGGGCACTCTTCTCCACTTGCACCACTGTGCTGATGCAGACATCATCTCAGATCTTCAAGGTATGACATACTGTAAGCCATCTGATGTCAGTGTCCACCATTGATTGTAATTCTGAGCCTGTTCTGTCTAACCTGTATTACAGAAATACTTTTATCCATGATGTACACTGAGTCTTTGTTCTCTTTCATCTTAGACTTCCAAATCTGCACTTTCAAAGGGCTGCCTCATCAAAAATTTGTATTTATATTGTTATTCCCAAGAAGCTGCATGCTGAACGCATCATAAGCTTCATGTTCTAACAGTATTATAGGACATTTTCACCTCCTTTATAAGCACAACAGAAGAGAACCTCTTGTTTTCATATCTTAATGTTTTTAGGATTGAAACTGCTGAAGTAGGCATCCAGTTGACAGTGTTGCATATAGCATTCACACAATTATCAGTCTGTGTTGACCTGAATTTATTTTGCCATTAATATAAGTTGAGTATTAATTTTGAAAGGTTAAATTGAACAAAGTTTATTTATGCATGAGATGTGTGAATTATATATACTTTCCATAAGTGCAAAACAGTGATCAGAGTGATAGACTTTCTTGGGAATATTCCACAGAAAATTTGTAACGTGACAATTTAGGTGTAGTTAAACCTAATGCAAATTCAAGTTTTTGGAGGGAAGTAGTACACATTAATTTCTGTGAAATGCAGTGGTTGGTCAGTGAAGTGGACATGCCTGAGGGAACTGAGCACCAGCTTTGTCTTTATGTATGATGGTAATTACTGATATTCATCCAGTAATATGCAAATGCCTTATCTCCTTATGTAGACCATATTGTGACATCTAAGTCATCTACATGGAAATGTGTACATTTCTTGTGATGTGCTGTGTGTTGGTTGTAATGTGACACACAGAGTTCTAGAATGTGCAGCTACACATGGACATTGCTTTCAGTTATTGACCTTCAATCTTCTTTTATTACATTGTTATGTAGAGCAACAAAGAAAAATTAATTAATTAATTAATGTAAACTCTTTGATATATTTTAAGCTCATGGTTCCATGCATCGTAATTCAATGTTAATAAAAATCCAACCAGATGCAACAGTATGCAGATATTTATTTACTGTAAAGTCAATCTACATGTTTCGGGTGCTGTGACACCCGAAACATGTAGATTGACTTTACAGTAAATAAATATCTGCATACTGTTGCATCTGGTTGGACCTTTATTAACATTGTTTCATATATGTTTCTGGTTTACTGCAGTTTCTTTGTTGTGTCAGACTTTATTGTTTTATTGTGTTTTGCATTGTGGTGGGACAATCCCTTTGGTGACCACTCAGCTATGTGATGACAAAATTTTAACAAAGTTTGTTATAACCTATAAAACAGTAGCAAGAATGGCTTTACTTGCAAGACACAAATAGTTATACAGCATGTAAATTTGTTTTTCACACACATCATTTTCAATTTTCAGATAATCATATAGTCAATATTTTGAAATGAATTTTGGTGAATCCATTTTGCAGAGATAGACAAGGCCTGTCTGGGTGTAACATTTGTGTATTCTGTTTCAGTCAGCAATTAAGAAGCTCTACTCCTTTGTGACGGGACATATTTTCGAGACAAAGGTGGCAGGGCGCTTCATGGCAACTATGGTTCGCTCATTTTCCAAGGTTTGTAGTGCCTGTTTTGTTTTGAATACTCTATGAAACTGCCACTCTGTCCTTATCTAGTTGTCTGACCATCCTAGTGATGCTGAATGTAGTGTCCTGCCATGCAACCAAATTTATTTTTGTATAATTGGATTTAGAAGATCAGATAATTATGCCATTACATTCCTCTGTTAGCTTCCATTCTCAGTCTGATGAAAAAGTGCAGCATGATTATGTTCAAGAAAAATTGCTGGTGAGAGTGTTGAACCTAGGAAAAAATTAAATGATCCAGCTTTTCAGAGATGTGTGCCTTACATAATATGTTTAGGTTGTGAAGGAAGACATAGGTCTGACATGGGAAGTTGCAAAGGAAAACATGGGTGTGATATGGGGAGTAGCAAAGGAAGACGTGGATGTGACATGGGAAGTTGCAAAAAAAGACGTGGGCCTAACATGGGAAGTTGCAGAGGAAGACATGGGTCTGACATGGGAAGTTGCAAAGGAAAACATGGGTGTGACATGGGAAGTTGCGAAGGAAAACTTGGATGTGACATGGGAAGTTGCAAAGGAAGACATGGGTGTGACATGGGAAGTTGCAAAGGAAATCATGGGTGTGACATGGGAAGTTGCAAAGGAAGACATGGATGTGATGTGGGAAATGAAAAAATACTGTGAAAGGTGAAGGTTTGGTAAGAAAATGTGTAGAACAGACTTTATTGTAGACCAAAGCATAAATATCTAATAGTAGGAGGGAATCTAGAGAAATATGTCATGAATATGTGAATTGTCTGGATGAACTTTTGTGGTTACTGTGATGAACCTTGAGGTGTCATAACAGCAGGGAATTTGCTGCCAAGCTGTGTTATGTTGGCAGTGGTGTGAGATTATATGATACATTTATTTCAGGTTAACCCGGAGGAGACATTACGAGTGCTTGTGCCGCATCTTTGTGACACTGTGCTCACTTTGGTGGACAGCGACGATATTCTGGGCGAAGAAATTCTTGATAATGAGTTGCTATACAACCTGTTGCTGCTGTCTGAAGTACGTTCCTAAAACTAGCACAGGCATCTCGACCTGCGTTAGTGCATCTCAGAGCTTTATGAATTTGGTCATGCAGCCTGTACAGTTTGGATTATTTTAATTAGTTGATATCTGCACATAGATGTAGCACCTGCTATAAAATTACTGTTTGTGCATCTGAGTGCCACATTTATATATAATGTTCCCACCTCATGGCACTTTCACTTTTGCAGTGGCAATACCCAAATTCACACTTATTGCTGTCTGCTGCAGACATTAGCATTTTGAAATGTAAATTTGAGCACCATCTTCTGTATGCTTACACACACTGTATCATTAAACCAGTACACTATTAGCGGTATATTTTGCGTATTTATTTGTTACAGGGGATTTTATTTTATATTTTTTGGCTTGTTGCATGTGCGTGGTACATTGTAAGTAGAATTATTCCGTAACATTCCTTGTGTCTTTTATATTTGTTTCTTTAAAAGACCTGGGACAAAGTGATAGTTATATTTTAATTTCAAGCTACAACAACCACCACATTAATTTGAAGTGCTCAGCAACAAAAGATGGCACTTTGAATTATACAGTTGTGAATAATCTGACATCTCATTACACACTTATCTGGTACGAGGTCAAGTAAAATCATGAAATAACTTTTGTTGTCTGTGATTCTTTGATATAATAGTTTAATAAGAAATTTGTGTTTTCTTTTTTTCTTCTATACACACCTGTAATATAATGTAATACAAATTGCACATAGAAAGAAAAGCCCCAAGCATTGTCACATATGTTGCAATTAGATCTGTTTTGTTTCCTCAAACAGGAGTCAGTTGACATTTATTTCAGGGGCTATAATGCATGTGTCATTGGACCTCTGTCACTAAGCTTGTCCACAAGGAATCACCTGTGTACTCACCCATGCCCATCATACTGTTGTTACATCTTCCACACCGTGCTGTGTGTTGCCCGTTTTCATTTTACAGTTCTTTTCACACGGTACCTTCTACATTTCACTTACCACTGTATTATGTGCATTGTGATGGTAGGACCATTTGTTGTCCCTCAGAAGGGCTGGTTTGTTTGGTTGGGTTATGTTACATTAGGTTGGGTATCATTGGGCACTCCTGTCATTTTGTCCACTTCTTTCCTGATGTCTGGTATTCCTGCCATTGTATGGGCGTGTGTTTTTTCTTGTTTTTACTCATATTTTCCACAGTTTGTGGAATAAAAAATTCAAAATTCAGTGGTATGTGTAGACATTGCAGCACTTCTCAGTGCATAAAAGACTCATTTTCTGCATCTTGATCTTCACAGCAGCTGGCTGCACATTTAGTGACTTAGCACTTGTCACATGCGCTCCTCACACAGGGTCAGAGATTAACAGGAAACCCACTCAAGGACAAATGCATTGTTACATGAATGAAAAATTTTGAGGGTGTACAGAGCATTACTATGGAGCCATTTTGTTTAAGTAGCATGAATGTACACTTACATAATTTTGAAATATCCTAATTTTAGTCACTTGGGCTGGAACACTGCTTCAAATTTAAAACAAACTATTTTTCAAATTAACCAGTTTAATTTATACTGAAAATGCTTGCTTAGCTGGGCAGTGGCATCTGCTTCTAACTCACAGGTATTTTGAATTAACTGTTGTCAAATTAACCACATCTTATTGTGTAAGATGGTGACTGGTTGATACAAGGCACGGGACATTCTTCAGTTTTGGGTTCCATATTTGTCTTGTTACCAAAAAATGAGTGTTATATCCTAATTGTCAAATTATAATCACAGGTTGTTATTGGTACAAAGCACAGCACAGAGTCTGGTTGATGTGTGGTTAAGCCATTTTTACAAGGCTCAGGACTGTCTGCTGTCTGTGTGGTTCATTCATTTGTGCAAGTCACAGGACTATGTCTGCCATACAGTTCAGCCATTTCTGTGCATAAGAAAGGTGATTTAGAAAGATATCATCTATGTTGATGGAAAATAATGAAATAAATGTTACTGAGTGGTGCTATATTTTTGTTTTAGGCTGTGGATTGCCGGGGTGATGCTCTGCTGCCCTATGTGGCAACACTGCAGCAGGTTTTGGACCGCACACTGCACCTTACGTGTCGTGAGGGATACCTGTCTTCATGCTCTATCCTACTTCACATCCTCTCCAGCCTAACATCAGTAACTCCTGTGGAGTACTGCAGTGTTCCCGGATCCTTCAACAAGACCATCAAGGACTATCTGCCCATCAAGGTATGAATGCTGTACCCATTATTCTCATTTGTGCCCACTTCGGTTATGTGAATAAGGATGTTATGGTTGCAGGACTGGGGCAAGCCAGGGAACCCACACGACATGCAGCTGAAGTGGTATGTGCCAGGTAACAATGAAGTTGCATGTGTGCAGTCGCTTGTCAGTAGGTATCTGCCCCCAGAACTGCAGTGTATTGAGAACTTCATCCGTGATGATATCCAGTTGACCAGGTAAAATTTAAGCAAATGAGTAAAAATCATCAAACACGGTGAGCTTAAGCTGTGGACTGAACTGTAGGGCATTGTTACAGGGGGGAGCTGCAACGCAGTCTGGGAATTGTGAATGCTGTACTGGGTTGTATCTCCATGCTGCCTCTGTGGGATGAGTTGCCTATCAAACTGTGAGTAACAACACCTTGTTAGGAAATGTTCATCAGCTTGCCAGGCAGTGAAACTGCATCGTGTTCTCTCTGACCGCAGGATTGAGAGCAGTCTGGCAATTACTTCATTTATACCGAATGTCAGTTTTGGGATGGAGCCTATCGTGATGCCGGATGGTAGTAACGTACGCAAGACGGTTGCAGACACTGCACACTTGCTGCAGGAGAAGCTGCTACTATGTAGAGAAGATGACACCAAGTCTTTCTTCAGCCTCATTGTGGTGAGTGCGTGGATTACGTGTACTGTGAATGCCACATTCAGTGTCTTGTGTCATAGAACAGTGTCTCATGTTGCAGCTGTGGGAGTTCCTGCTGATTGACCAGTTTGGCTTCAAGAGTTCTTACGAGTCTCATTGGAAGAGTTTTCGTTTGGTCAAGAAAGTTTTGGAGGACAAACTGGTGGGACAGAAGCGACATCTGCGTCCTCTCCTCATAAGCAGGACTGTGCTGCAGCATGAGTCACTACTGGAGCGAGGGAGTACTTGTCTCACCCCGACTCACCGCCAGATCTTGCTTAATCTCCTGACTCTCAGCACCAGTCACTACAGTGAGGTGAGTCTCCTCACTGACAGCAGTAGTGAAATTGATATTTTTATGTTGTGGTGTTGTTTCACAATTGTATGATTTCTGAAAACATTTTCACAAGCAATGTTGTAATGTTAGAGTGAGGCCAAGTCACCTCTAGACAGTGACAATATAAGCAAGTCTTTTTCACATTGCAGGTGCGTTCGCGGGCCCAAGTGAAGCTCTTTGCAGCACTTGATCAATTCTCATACTCCTACAGGGTGCTTATCCCTCACTTGGTCAGTCACCTGCAGCAAGATTCAAGCCAGTTCCATGAACAATTCAAGGTGGGTCTGTGAACAGTGCAAGTGATTGTGACTTCTGAGTGTGCACATCCATTTTATTACTGTTGAAGGCACATTTATGTAACATGCTCTTGTGGGTACAGTATGGTCACACGCTGAAGTGGGGCAGTCCATTTGATGAAGGCAGACTCCTCTAAGTCAGTTACATCACTGTACTTCTGTATGCTTTACACTAATTATCAGTTGGAAGAAGAAATAAATATCCTGCATGTGCCATCTCTTGATACATTATACAGGGTGTACCAGGAAGAATCAGCAATACTTGATGAAGTGTTCCTCAGGTTAAATTACATTGATTAACCAGGCATACTTATAGCCAAATTTGAATGGTTGAGGACATGATAAGATGAGTTTAAAGAATGAGGACTGTCCTATATTTATTGTCATATACATGTTATAATGTGGATGAATATGTAGCTTCTGTAATGTTAACTCCTGAACTTAACATAATTAACAAGTAGCATAAAGACATGAATTACGCTAGAAAAGCTTGTACTGTTTTCATAGGCAAAGTCCTTATGGTTCCAAGTATTTTATGTACCACGTGAATGGATTGTATATGGCTTGGCTTGGTTAGTCTCTTGGCTCAAGTATGGACCTCCACAGTGTGTGGGTAACAGATTATGTTGAACAGGTACAGTACTTGAGAACTGTGCTTTTCTGGGTTATTACACAGTGCATAGTGGTAAATACCCAGAAGAGCATAGTCCTCTTCTCCTTTGCAGCGGAATCCTGAAATTACACAGGTACAGTACTTAGTACCACAAGAAGACCACATTTTTCTCACCTCAGTCCAACTATTCAACTTTCAGATGTGGGTGTGTGTGGTTGTATCAATCTAAATTAACCTAAGGAACACTGTCCCAAACTATGGCATATTTCTACTGGTACACTCTGTATAAGAACCCCATGCAGCCTGAGTGAAGCCTGGCAGAAGACCTTAGGTAATTTGCACCTTCCACATTTATGGTTACAGGGAAGGGAAGGACATCACAGAAAGTAAATTCACATGTCAGATATACACTATACTGTATATAATAAATTTCAGGAAGGACTGAAGTTGAAACATATGAAGTATGAGTTGTGCAGAATCAGTTGTTCAGCCTTGTGTTACACATATGACAAAGGCACCATTTTGAATAATATTTTACCCTACTAGCTGCCACTGCTTATTGTAAAATGTGTGCAGTGAAACTGCATTAAGCTACTGAGGAACATAGAACTTTGGAAAGTACTAAATGGCTGCATTCATTTTATTGGCATTGAAGCTTGTGGTGTCATACTTTTCAGGGCTCGCTGTATGTGCTGCTTGGTCCAAAGGAATACCCCTTAGTGACACGGCATGACTGGGAGATGTTGATGAGCCTTTGGCCTGCCATTGTGCGCACAAAACAGTCAGAGAAATTGTCCGTGATACGTTTGATGGAGAATATTGTAGAATGTGTTCACAAACATTTCCCTACGATTACCATCAACCTGCAGGTCAGTTTGCTGCCATATGCTAGTGTGAAAACAAGGTGGTTATTTACCTGTCATATTCATGCTCCTTCACATTTGTGCCTTCAGATCCCAGAACTGTGCCTGGAGGCAGCTCGCAGACTTTGGGATACTAGTCCAGCTCCATGCTTCCCAGTTGTGTCAGAGGAGGAAGTTGCTGTTGGTATGCAAGAACTGCAGATGAGGAACCAGTACAACTCAGATCAGTACTTGGCTCTGCTGAACTCCCTAATGGATGCTATACAACAAGAAAACTTGTGAGACTTGCTATTGCATTCTTGATTTCCAAGTTTTGCCATGTTATGAATGTTGTATTCTTTCCTTTGGGTGATTCCCCGGTGTCTGAATTTTATAAGCCGACTTTTCAGAACACACTTTCTGTTCCATCTTCATAGGCGGTGTAAGTAGGAAGAATAACCGGGATGAGATCGTTGGGGTATTTATATGGGAAATTGGCTGAAAAACAGCCTGAGCCGATTGGAAGAAGGGAGATGGGGAGGGGGCAGGTCTGAGTAGAGGAACAGGCTGTGCAGGTCAAGGACCCCAAGTGGAGGCCAGAGTAAGTATGTGAGGGAGCTACAACATTGTGTTGAAGGGAGGATGGGGGGCCATGGGATGGTAGAGATCAAACTATTGTGTTTCAGGTGGCTGTCTCCTTGCTGCTGTTGGACATTTGTAGCCTTATGACCCATCGGTCTCCGTATGAAATGAGCTTCTGGGTTGTGGCACCATGTTGTTGGGTGAGTAGTTGCTGATGGTTTGAAACATCAGGAAATACTTATTTGATGATTCAGTGTCACATCCCAGAAGGCTTGAATCTTCAGCAGCTCTACTGTGAGAGCCTCAGGCCTGGCAGTCAGTACAAGTTTTATGTTATAGTTTGATGTGTTGTATGAACAGAAGTAAGCTGGTATTGATGTTGCTCAGACCTCTGGTTGTATGCATGTGGTGGTAATATTGTTGTGATTGTGCTGTTTTTTCATAGTCTTGAATCACATATTCTGTATACAGTTAATTTTTGTTGTGAATGACCTCTGAGTTTGGCATTACCATCAAACTATAATCTTGGCTTACAAACAGTGACATGTAGCTGTGTTTTTGATCCATCTCTGTAGCTTCTGTGGTTGATTACATATGGCCATCAGGCTATAAAGATTAAATATATGTATATTACTATCTAAAACACAACATATGTACATCAACACAGTGATGAAATATCAGTTACATCAGGGCTACACGTTTCGGCTGTAAAACAGCCATCATCAGGCCAATGCAGAACTTATACAATGTACAATATAAGTGTGCACTCTATGGGATCCCAAATTGGTTACAATAAAAGTTAAAATAATTGTGCGTGTAGAGTATTAAAAGGGGGCTTCTATTTGGACAGAGGTTATTATTGAATAATTTAATGTGGGTAGTTAAGGATAGCACCAGTGAACGAAATGAAAGACAGAAGGGATTTAGGGAGGAGTCACAATTTGGTATGGAAAGTGCAACTAGTGGTGATCGTATAATCACTCCATGCCATCAGTTCAAAACAGAGTATCTAATGAGGCCTAATGGTTAAAAACGTAGAAGTAGTTTTCTGCAAATTGATGTTGAGTTCACGAGTACACACACATTATTTTAGAAGTCATATGAAATTTCATAGTATAGTTGGCAGGTCCCTGGATATCATGTGTAGGTGTATAAAAATTAAGAAAATTTTTCACGTTGTCACCATGTTACTTTTTACATTGCCACCATGCTACTGTTTTATGCTGCCACTATGTTACTGTTTTACATTGCCACCATGTAACTGTTTTATGCTGCCACCATGTTAATGTTTTACATTGCCACAATGTTACTGTTTTACTTTGCCAACTTGTTACTGTTTTATGCTGCCACTGTGTTACTGTTTTACATTGCCACCATGCTACTGTTGTATGCTGCCACTATGTTACTGTTTTATGCTGCCACTATGTTACTGTTTTACATTGCCACCTTGCTACTGTTTTATGCTGCCACTATGTTACTGTTTTACATTGCCACCATGTAACTGTTTTATGCTGCCACCATGTTAATGTTTTACATTGCCACGATGTTACTGTTTTACATTGCCAACTTGTTACTGTTTTATGCTGCCACCATGTTACTGTTTTACATTGCCACTATGTTACTGTTTTACATTGCCACTATATTACTGTTTTATGCTGCCAGCATGTTACTGTTTTATGCTGCCAGCATGTTACTGTTTTATGCTGCCAGGATATTACTGTTTTACACTGCTGCCATGTTACTGTTTTATGCTGCCAGCATGTTACTGTTTTACATTGCCACTATGTTGCTTTTTTATGCTACCAGCTTGTGTCTGTTTTACATTGCTACCATGTTACTGTTTTATGCTGCCACCATGTTACTGTTTTATGCTGCCAGCATGTTACTGTGTAATGCTGCCAGCATGGTACTGTTTTACATTGCTGATATGCTACTGTTTAATGCTACCTACAAGTTACTGTTTTATATTGCCACTAGGTTACTCTTTTATGCTTCCAGCATGGTACTGTTTTACATTACTGCTGTGTTACTGTTTAATGCTACCAGCATGTTCCTCGTTTACATTGCCACTATGTTAATGCGTTATGTTGCCATTATGTTACTGTTTTATGTTGCCAGCATGTTAGTGTTTTGAGTTCTAAAAAAATGTTTGTATTGCGAATGCCTCATAATTTTGCATGTTTGCTGTTGCAGTTCTAGGGAATTATGAATTTGGGGTTGGGGTTGGGAGGGGTTAGGGCTCTTCCAGTGCCATGACTGTGATATCAGCTTTTCATCAAAATCAGTTGATTTAGATGTTTAAATGGGACAAACATGCTCGCCCACAGATGGCACGGTGTTCCTACATTTTTGCTTTTTCTCCTTTTTAGGTTGGAATATAGGTTAATAAAATCACTGTAACAAATGTTATCATAGTTAGAGTTGTTTCAACAACAGAATATTTTAGTATCCCACAATCCCATACCTGTCTCCATGTTTAGAGACATTCTGAACCCATGCAGTCCTCTGTGGCCACCCAGAATCACCATTGCCAGTGATGGACCAAAATGGCAGAAGGCCATGTTCAGCCATGTCCATGTGGGACTGTTGGTGTAGCAAGTGGCACTGGCACTGCCACTGCCACTGGGACAGGTGTTTGTGCAAGTACTCCAGTTTGCCCTGTAACTCTTAATCCACCAGTGCTTCATAGTCATATTTCATTCATCTGCTTCAGATGCTATGTTGTTGCAGCATTTGGCAGCTTCCTGTAACACTAGCCTCTCGTTTTCTCTCTTTGTCTTTCTACCTGTCTATGAAATTGGACATCAAACATATCATGATATTTAAGAAATATTCTTGTGTTGTGGAACCCACTCATGGACCATGTTCAGTTCCTCGTATTTTCTTTCATGAAGCTTGTTTTATCAGTGCTTGCCCACCTGCTCTGCCACTTTACTCCTCGTCTCAGAGTGAAACCTCATTCTTTGGTGACTTAATTGTGGCCTGAAACTGAATTTTATTATGCTTTATAAATGCAGCATGATACAGAAACTGTTGCATTTTAAACCATATTTATTTATTCACCACAGAGAAAATGTTTTACACAGTAAAACCATCATGATGGTTTTAGGTGCTTGTGATGTTCCAACATTGTATTCAGCATATCACCTGTCCTTAGTACGTATATCTTACTCTTAGTCTGGAACTGATGATCTGGAAGTTGTGGTTGCACAACTGTATGGTAATGTGTCTCAGTTATAGCATCGGACTGGGGCAAGACCGTGGCTTGACACCGCAGTTTCAAATGTGCATTGTTGCAGGCACTGGCGCTACCACTCAATGGCACTGAGTTTTCTGAGGGATCTTGTGCATCCTGATGTGGCTTACCCTGCAAGAATTGTGCGTTACTTCCTGCATACGCTTATACACGACTCCCTGGAGCTCAGAAAGGTACTGAATGATTCTGCTTGCCTCTGAAGAGAAGTTACATTTGGCCAGAAGTGTTCTTACTCATTTTTGTTTTCAGATAGCTATCCGCAGCACAATATTCCTGCTCACACAGCAAAAACGTGCCCACAAGAAGATTTCTATAGATCCATTGAGTTTCTCAGGGGCTGAGAAGAGCAAGGGCCCAGGAGACAACCTTAACAACAACTGGGTGCAGTACTGTAGTGAGACCCGGCCATTGACTGCAGAAGACTGGGACACTACCCGGTTCATTCACAAACCATACCATGGTTTCTACTGCTGGGCCAAGTGAGTTATTAACATTGTGTGTTGACCACTCAGATGCTGTACTGTACTCTACAGTACTTCTGTTTCATTCAGGTTATGTATGATGTGCACCATGAATTTTGGGAGTGGAATTCAGGGAACATGTAACAAAGAAATTGGTAAAACATTCATGCTTGCATCCATGAATTACATAATAACAAACATACCCATTTTTTATACCATGAATGCAGAATACCTAACTGGCCTGGTGTAGATACATCTGTAACTGGAAATATAAAACCACTTGTATAAACAGCACTGGGAAAAGATCCTGGCTTAACCAGTCCTCATAATCCAAACAATAATTTAGAAATATGAAACAAGGAACATTTTAAAACAATATCAGTCAACAACAGTCCACTCCACACAAAACACAACACTCTGACGTTCACATGTTCAGATTTATTCCATCCTGCTACATGTTTCGGTCAATCACCTAGACCATAATCAGGTAAAAAGGTAAATCAGTCCCATTACAGGCCCAAGGTAGCCAGAGGGTTCCAGGAAGTTAAGGTTCCCAGATTACGTGACAATAGCCCAGAATGGTGGTAAGGTTGTCAGCCTTACACACCGGCCGTTTTTACCTCCGGGAAATACTCCTGGTACTCATTTCTGTTAGAGGCTGAGTCGACCCCAGGGCCAGAGTGCGATCAGAAGGATTATGTCAATGAAAAATTCCAATGACACCGTCTGGAATCGAACCAGTGACCTTCAGATTTGTAGCACAGCACCCTAACCACTGTGCTGCTGTGGTCCCCGGACCATAATCAGGCAAAAACAAAATACATTACAAAGGGAAAAATGCTATAGAGGAGGCCTCTTCTTTACATTCGGTCTATTAAGAATCATTAATATTCCCCGCCCAAAAGAGGCATAATAAAAGATAAAACATATAATGTATAATAACTGATTTTTCGTCTTTCCTAAATTCCTTGCTAAAAATCTAGGTACCTTGTGGTAGAGGTTAAGAGATGATCTGTGTGTGTGCTGAGGAAACAAGAAAAGGCTTCCGGCATAAATGGAATAACTCGATATCCGTATGATCAAGTGCACGTGGTGTTGGGAATTCTCTATCATATGCTGTGTTTACCTAGGCTGTAAATATCAAACTTACCGTTCGCCCCATGCTTCAGGTAGAAGAACCAAAAAGTTGACTGTGTAAGATCAGTTGTGTCAACATTCAAAATGTGTTTTTGGTTTTATCATACTGCATACATTTTCCTACCATACACATTCCATCTCACCATGTATGTTCCATCATACCACGTATGCGGTGTGATAGAACTAAAACCACATTATGTAATGTTGACAGAATTGATCCTCTACAATCAGCTTTTGGTTCTTTTATCTGCTGCACAGGGCGATCGATAAGTTCGATATTTACGGCCTAGGTAAACACAGCATATGACAGAGAATTCCCAACACCACGTGCACTTGATCGTATGGATGTCGACTTCTCCATCTATGCTGGATGCATGTTGTTGTTTCCACAGTACATACACAGATCATCTCTTAACCTCTACCACAAGGTACCTAGATTTTCAGCCAGGAATTTAGGAAAGAGAAAAAAAGCAGTTATTATACATTATATGTTTTATCTTTTATTACTCATCTTACGGGCATAATATTAGTGCAACTTAATAGATCAGTTGTAAAGAAGAGGCCTCCTCTATAACATTTTTTCTTTTGCATTGTATTTTGTTTCTGCCTGATTATGGTCTAGTTGAAGGTTAGTGTTGTGTTTTGTGTGTAGTGGACTGTTGTTGACTGGTTTTACACAACGGGATGATGATGATGATGTCCAAATTCACAATGTTATCAGGCCACATGGTTGCCACAGAGTAATGTTTAAGGCAAATATTAGCAGGTACAAGGAAACAGGAGGGAGGAGGAGAAATGTGAATGGGAAATGACTTATGCATACATACCATCTGATGTAATAGATTGCAGTGTCCAGTAACATGGCACACATTTGCAATTAAGGCATCAAGCGTAATTAATCCTTTGGCAGACACACTCTGAACTTCAGATAATGATTGTTTGGTGAGCTTCTGTGAATACTGTGATGAACTTGCAGGTTTTGTAACAATAAATTTCCTATGACAGCTGAAGAATTTGCAGTTGGTTATGCATTGTGTCCTGTTTGTGGTGGACAGAACAGAGTTGGAACTTCTCTGGCTGATAGTTTAAATATTTTGTGAATTCAGTGTGTTGTGACAGGTGACTGTGTGTTTCCAGGCAGTTGGAAGTGTATGCCCCTTCAGGGGAGCAGCCAGTGCTGGATCGAAGGCACGAAGATCTGACAGCTGCAGAGAAGGAGGTGGACCTGTTCTTCTCAGACCAGAGCAACATTGACAGATTGATCAAGTTCCTTGCACTTGAAGAGAAGAAAGGCAAGGACAAGTTCAACTGTTATCGCTTCATCATGTTCAAGGTAAGGCAGTGCTCTACAGTTACCCTGTTCCTATGTCTCCATTGTTGTTTCAACAGTATTGTTACCTGTTATAGCAAGACATGCGTGTGAAAAGTACACCTGTTTCTACAGAGAATTTCAATGTATGTAGAGAGTCTGTTACAGAGTAAGTTATAAAATGTAACGGAACTAGTGCTCATATTCGAGTATTTTGGAAACCTTACAATTTGCAAAGGAAATGTATTGGACATAAGGTTTGTACTTACCTGGAAGATGACTATGCGGGCCACAACGTGTTGTCATGAAATATATGTACTGATAATCTAGTAATTAACGAACTTAATGCACAAATTCTTGTTTTATAATAAGTTTATTATATGCCTCTACATGTTTCAAGCACTATGTGCTCATCATCAAGATGTCAAAATTGTATTATACAGCATCTGGTATCATCACACCATGCACAGGTTGTACTGATAAATTTTAGTTGTGATTTGGCAGGTTATTTTAGTATGATTTTTATGATTTGTCTTTAATGTTCTCTGCAGATTTGTTGAAAATATTTTGTATTTCAGTAAATATTTATGAACTATGATGTGTTGCATATAGAAACTCATATTAAGTATTTGTTGTTACTGTTCAAGTGTAACAGCAACAACCATGCGAACAGTAAAAGCTCACTATTTTCACATTGCATGCAGGTCCGTTCTGAAGTTCATGACTTGTTATGGTGAGACAGATAAATGGACATGGCCAAGCTAAGAAGTGCTTTTGTGCAACTGTTCATCTTGAACATGCCAAGAATTAAGAAATATGCAAGTTTGTTTGTGTGTGTGTGTGTGTGTGTGTGTGTGTGTGTG
>Ga0136643_10002493_pt1 | contig 23918 bp, 21 predicted proteins | sample TergutLab28metaG_FD_96883 | JGI IMG/M metagenome (GOLD analysis project Ga0136643, IMG submission 96883) | Labiotermes labralis P1 segment gut microbial communities from Petit-Saut dam, French Guiana - Lab288 P1 (version 3) (version 3) | ecosystem: Host-associated > Arthropoda: Insects >... | reverse complement strand
GGTAGTTTTTCCCTCCTTTTGTGTACATCTTGGAGTTCGCTCTGTAGGCTTGAGGTGGATGAATCATTACTTGTTGTGTCACAAACACCTTCAATACGAGATTTCTTAACACCAAAATTAAACCAAGTCCATTGTTTCTTATTCATACTAAAATTTAAATGTGTAGGCCTATTAAATTTAAAAAAAAATCACGGCACTCGGGTTTAGAAACAAGCACTACATATTGCAATGCGAAATTGTGAAGAAACAGTATTCAGTGTTACTTGATCTGAGAACCGGATAAAGACTGTCTTGATCTTCAATTTCAGTGGAAAATTTTTCTTTATATTTCCTTGCTCATTGGTCACTGACATTGGCAACACAGATGTTATTTCGTTCAGTTTTGAGAACAGAGGATACGCTGCCCATTGTTGTAACTGGCTTTCAGGCAATTTTTATGACCGGTCTTAAGAGCGGTATTCCCTTTCCTGAATGTTGAAAAATTTCGATGTCTGAAAATTCCCGAACATTCATGAAAAATGCTTAGAAAACTAAAATTATAAATTCCAGAACCTCTCGCGGTCCGATATAATTGATGCCAGGGCCCGGCAGTTGAGAAACACTGATCTAGTTCATGCTTTGTGGTCCTATTTCATTTGCATACCTTTGAACATTATCCTCCCATCTACACCAACATCTTTCAAGCAATATCTTTCCTTAGGTTTCCCCACCAAAACACAGTATTCACTTCTTTTCCCCACCATGCATGCCACATGCCCCACCTATATCATCCTCCATTGTCTCATCATTCTATTTTGGTAGAAAGTACCTATCATGAAGCTCATTATGTAATTTTCTCTACTCCCCTGTCACCTTGTCCCACTCCAGACTAAATATCTCCCCCAGCACCCTATTATCAAACACCCTCAGTGCAGACCAATTTTCACACCCATAGAAAATAGCTCCATATATGTGATGTTCCCAATGCATCATTTATCTTCATAATGCAGGACACCCATATAAAATTTGGCAGTCTACTCATCAGGGGAAGAAGTATCCTTGCTCTCTATTGAAGCCAACAATTCTCCTTACCAACTTCACAGGACTGCCACTGGACCCAGTTCTGAACTAATTAAATCCACTCTATCACCTGCTTCTTCCTGCCACATTTTAATATTATTGTACCAGCCACACCTAGTTTCTTCCTTTGAGGTTTGTTTCCCAACCATGATTTTGGGACAGTCCCCCCTGACTGAAGAAAAACTGATGCACTTAGATTGTGCAGTACAAGCATACACTGTTCTCATTAACAACAATTCTTTACAAGACATGAACAATAAATCCAATTTTAGTCAAGAATAAACAGGAAATATGAAGGGTAGAATCTTGGTAACCCAAATATCATAAAACTAGAGCACTGCTACATCTATTGAATTCTGAACATAAGGGTTTGTAAATAGAAGTGAAATTAAAAGAAAACACTGCGGATTGAATTTTACTGAAAAACAGGTGTTGCAGTACTTGCTGACATTGTGGAATATTTTGGTTTGGTCCAACATTAAATATAATGTTCTCTCAGATGTCTGGATTATGGCCACATGCAGTCTGCCCTTCATTCCACACAATCTGGACTTCAAGTTTACTAATGTGATTCATGGCAGTGGGCCTGAACCTTCCAGGTACTGCGGACACCTTACAAAGTCTCACTAATGCTGCAGGTCCCATCCTCTAAATTATCTCAATGTGCATGCACCTAGGGCACAACTTACATTAACATTTATGGTTCAAGTAATTACAAACAAGAAACATACCTCATACACTTTATCGTGTCAATATAAAAAATTCGTTATAAAAATTAGTTTACCTAAGAATACAATTAAACTAGCATAAGCCACTCTCCCCACCTGCTTGTTCTACTAAGCACAATCTACCCGAGGATCTCTTAGACACAACTTGTGAATACCTGGTTGAGACACACTGTCATATCACAGTTCCATTTACACAGCTTTGTAAAATATTAAAAATATTAAATAAAACACTTATTCCTTCTAACCACAAAAGTATCTTCTGAACCCCTCTGGCCAGGCCCTGCAGATCAATCATTGAGGACCACTCACCTATGTAAAATTTAATGCTTATATCAGAACACATATTACAGAAAACAAGTAGCGTGTAATGATGTTATCAAAGTGGCAATGAAGAAGATTCAAATCTTCAGAAAGGTAATATCATACACATTAGCAGAGTTATCAATGTTCTGTTGCGGAAATTTGCTGCCTCCATCTCCGTAGTCCAAGAAAAAGTCACAGTTATGAACTAACCTGCATATACAGCAGATAGCTGTTCTGCAATGTCAGTTAATACATACCGTCTACAGTGTCACATTCTGGAAAAGTCCTTTCTAGTGTGCAGAAAGACACAAATACTCCACATATTGAGGCTCCAGTTAAATTACAACATACAAGCACTGTGTCTGAGATCAGAACTCTTCCCAAATTAACTGAAAAATTCACTCCTGTCATTCTTCAAATCAAAAATACCTTCCTCTAGGCAAGGATAGCTCAGCTAGTACAGTGAATAGACACTACAGGATGGACAATTCTGGGTTCAAAACTTGGCAGGGTCAGATTTTCTCTTCTCCCAAACATCTAAGAAAGGCTCTGTGTCTACCCAAACCCTCAATCAGTAAGCATTGAGAGGTGAAGTGGCAGCAGGCATGGAGCTGACCACTCAACTGCATTTAGTGTTGCACTTACAAATGAGCAGTGCTACTCCCCCTACACATCTTCATATGTGCAGAGGATCAACTTTACTTCTTCATGTTCCACTGTGTCATCAATACACATTATGCTCCGTGTCCCATCACGACCTTCTGTACTGAGAGTCATGCTGACAGCACAGACAAAAGCACATATCATGATGTAGCATATCTCACCTGAAGTCCAGGTTATATTATGCACCTGCTGATGGCAGTATCATTTGCAACAGGATGGGGCAGTCACTCCATCTGCTGAGTGGGCCAAATACCACTGTCAGGTTAGCTCATGTAGACACTGAGTGTACTGTCTGCATAATAATTCTTGATTTTGATCTATGTTCTACTGCAACATGTTTTGGCTGTTATCTACAGTCATCTTCAGCCATTTTGTATACAATTACAAAGGCGGCACTCCAGCATATAATCACTAGGAACACTGACACAATCCACTGTGATATATTAGAATAATTTAATGACATGCAGTCCACAGATTATTATAGCAATGCAGAAATAAGGCACAATGTTAATGCAGGTATCAAGGTTTTCAAAGTGCTGTGATTGAAGATTCCATTCGTCTGGCCAATGGATACTGTGTAACTGACATTCTGAAGGAATGTAGTGTCATCAAGGGCACAGATTCTTCTCAGACATCCTGACTCTTGCAGATGCAGGCACTATATTCCCTCAAAATATCAGAGAAACAAGGCCTGTAACATGGAAGAATGGAATCCTTGGGAAAGAACATTTCAAATGCAAAGGATTTTATACACAAATTAAACTTTAATATAGAACGGTTACATCATGATCTAGGGAAAATCTCTGGAATCCCACTGTTTAATTTTTTGTAAAGTACATGGCAATGTACAGTTGTAACACTGTATGAACTGCCTGAAGTTAGCCTACAGGCCATTACATGTTACAAGAGAGCAGAGATCAAAAATGTTCAGGCAGACTGCCTACTTAAGTGTCTACATTATCTCTAAACCACACATCAGATGTACCAATTACAATCTGTCTGGACAGCTATTCATATATCTACAGATACTCGTGTAAAGAAAAACCAATTTGATGCACAACTTATTCTTAGCACATTTCATCAACCTCTACATGTTTCGGCCGTATCTAGGCCCAAAACGTGTAGAGGTTGACAAAATATACTAAAAATAAGTTGTGCATCAAGTTGTTTTTTCTTTACATTATTATATCGAGATGCATGGTCAACAAAACATAAAAAAATATAGATACGGTACCATACAGATTGTATGTTATAAGAGGATGCAACAAATTGCACAATATAACTACCAGAATGGAAGCGCAAACAGCAACAGCAGTTTGCTCACAATATACCCACAGCTGAATTAAAATGTCAACCTTCATAATTACTCATAAAAAGGAGTTCAATATTGCCCATAAATCTGACCACCCCACATTCTATGTCATCTTGACTCAAGCACCAGTCTTGTCTTGCAGTACATGACATCACTGGTTCAGATGACAATCTTTTTACATAATAACACAGTTAACCATGACTCAGGCGGTTATTACTTACCAGCCTCTCGGCAAAGAGGCCCCACGTTCAATCCCAGGCCACACCCTGTAGGATTTGTACAGCCAATATGGCACTGGGACAGGTTCTCCTCCAAGCACGTCAGACATGTCAGTATTATTCCACTCACTCACACATCTATCATTGACACTGTAGCATCACAACAATTAACAGTGTTATTAAAATATACTTACAGTATTTTTTAAGCAGCACAAGTAAGCTGACCTTAGGAATGGCAGCTGATCAACATGCAAAACATTTTAGTTTTCTGGTTTTGAACAAACATTAATATTTAACATATAACCAACCAGAAAAAAAAAAAGGCATTTTCTCTCTGAAAATTAGGTAAGTTGCGAGGTAAACAGAAGTGGCTGTAGATGGCATTCAGTGGAACTGGAGTGTTGGGAACTAGGATCTGCTACCAGAGTTAACATTGCTGGTTCATGGCACAGTTTGGTGTTTCAAGACACACAGCAAATACTTGTAAGGAATGCTTACACACAATTACGTAAGTTGAGTACAGAGCAGATTGTCACTTTTGCTACAAATACTGACTAGCATACCAAACAACAATGCAAACACCACCACAGGAACATACCAGTTTTGAGCCACAAACTTGAAAAAGGAATTCTCTGAAGACAATTATGTTTACCACTTTTAAATTCACTTACTGTAGCAATCCATCACACGGTGCGAATGATGGCATGCGATTTCAGCAACATGTATAGTAGTAACTGAACTCAACTGACATCAAGGAAAATTACATTATACTGAGCACATTCAGTGATGGTTTACTTACTTAATTACCACACCATTTATCAGAGTCCTTCTTGAGAAGCTAACCATTTCTCTGCTAGTCAAGTAATTCCCCACATTTTGTGGAGCCCAAAGGTTCATTACCACATTCACAAGTGCCTGCCACCTGTCCCTATCATTCAGTGATGGCTCTTACATCTAATCATTTCTACCCAACCAACCACCCCCATGGAACAGACTCCTTCCTAAGTACCTGACAGTTTCTCAATCACCCAAGAAATTCCCTACATTTTATGGAATGTGAAGGTTCCATATGAACACAAGAGTCCACCATTTCTATACATCCTAGCCAGACTAACTCACTCCATGCACATCATTCCTATTTCTGTTAAGACACTTTGTAACATTATACTCCCATCTATGCCTAGACACTCCACGTGGCCTCTTTCCTTCATATTTACTCACTAAAACACTGTACATACTGTTTTCTTCCATACATGCCACATGTCCAACCTACCTCACCCTCCTTGAATTTATCACCCTAACAATACTCTGTGAGCAGCAAATCATGAAGCTCCACATTATTCTGACACCCAAACATCTTCCTCAGCACTCTATTTTCCAACACCATCAGCCTATGTTCTTACCTGAATGTGACTGGCAAAGCTTCACTTACACCCATACAAAACAGCAGGAAATTTATGCTTGTTATATTTTCATTGTTATACTCTCAGACGGCAAATGGGAAGACAGCACATTCTAGACTAAATGGCAGCAGGGGCTCCCCCCAGTTCAACCTGCTCTTTAATTTCTTCATGCATGCAATTCAGATTTGCTACAGTCATTCACAAATATATCAAATTACATCAACATTATAAATAGTTTTGGAGATGAAACATGTGGACGGACAAAAATGAATTCCAAAAAAAGGTTATTTCATACACTAAACAACATCTCTCTGCATAAGCAATGACTGAAATGGTAACAGAGGCCAGTCCTACTAAATGTATCTTTCTTAATGGGACACTTGCTGCAGATTTTCTCACAGCCTTTCAAAGAACCACAGGACAGGGACCATATTTTACCTGACAAATATCATTTGCCAATTTCTGCTGCTACTCCACCCATGTGTTGACAGCTGAGTAGGCTGCAATAATATGATATGATTTAGCAATGACAGTTGTCAGGTAAAACAATGACCCCACATTATGACAAGCAACAACTCCCCACATCCCAGATACCAAAGCACATTTTGCTCATAATGCACAAACAATGTGCAGCTTACAAGACTGTTCAGGCTGTACATCAAATTCAGACTGCAATTCTGCAAACAACAAACACACAGTACAGTTACAGTGTTCATCATTAAATGGGAGGGACAAAACTGTCACAAACACTGCAATCCGTTGTCAATATAAAAAGCTTATTTGGTTCCAACAACATATGACACACAAGTAATAACACGAAATAACCTGAAAAAGCAACAGATGTTATCTTTAATAACACACAAACACCTTTAGGGAGCACAAAGCATATTAAATGACTGATGGAGTCTCAATCAATAAAGCAAGAGAGCAGCCATCCTCACTTAATAAAAACACAGCATGACGGAGCTGAGAGTGGTCTGTGCAATAGCAGCAGAGTCGTGAAATGGCTTACCAGCCACGTAGAATTAATAGTTCATTGCAAAAAGTCACACAGTGAATGTGCGGTACTGAAAGGGTAATGACACAAGGCTGAAATACTGAACACCGAGGTTCATAAAATCTGAGACACAGGGTACTCACTCTGAAGCTCACAACTGTGAAGGGATAAACCACTTTTTGTCTCCAGAGCATTACACAGTATATTTTAGCAAACTATACATATCAATTGCAATTACATGTGCCTGTAATCAGCTTAACCCTATTACAATGTGGTCTCCCTAAGAGATCCCACATTCTCATGGAAACAAATAGCAATTAAGCCGCCTTAATTACAACTGACTCTCATGTGTTGTGTGCAGTTCATGCAATGGTCTGTGTTAACACAACACAACATACTTGCCAACCAGAGGTGGCAATTGACGGTCAACAGATGAAGTACGAACTAGCCTCCCTCAACACATCAACTTTCTGAACTTGCACTGACAGGAGGACAATCTAAACAATCTTCTCGGAACAGCAATATGAAAATTATGGCCTGTATATTCAAATAAAGCTTGATCAACCAAAGGTCTTGCATCTTGCAGTTTGTTTCCATCATTCTATTTTATACACCACCAACTGCAGGGCACACAAACTGTTATGACTGCTTGTAGCAAGCAGTATACAAAAGGAAATCAGAGATCTGAGGTTCTCTCAGTGATGTTGCTGAAAAGTCAGTTCTTCTGACAAATAAATGGTACGTCACTGGGCAAGCAGTGCCTTCTATCTTCTGGGTCAAGCAGTCGGACAAGACCTGGGACTCCTTGGCCTTCGAGGGCATTACAATCCATTGAAATGCCAAGAACTACTCTCCTGAAAAAATGTCTCATGCCAGAAGACCTGAATCTTCAAAATGAAATCAGTTAGTAAAGCAAACAAAGACATTATTACAACATTACACAGCATTCCTTTGCATTGTCTGTTTTACAATTTCTGACAGATAAAGGGAGAAAAGAAAATATACATACAAACTTAAAACTGACACAAACAAAATTATACATCTCATTAAACTTAAGTTGTTGTATTGTCACTGTGTACTTTCACAAATTATAACTGATTCAAAAACAACACATAATGGAAAACCAATTTATTCCATTCTCATATCCATTCTGCAGTTTCGAGGACAACAATTAATATTAGTAGAAATAACTACAATTACAGAACAGTCATTTCACTATGTCAGTTCACTCAGTACACCCTACATAACAGAAGAGCTTTTTTGGCTATCAGAAACACATATAGCATTTACATATCCTTAATACCACCAGTAATGACGTACATTGTTAAAGTACAAAATAGTTCAAAATATCCAAGTACCTTTGCTGTACATATGTTCCCTGTCTTAACTGCATGGCAGCATTCGTACATACCATTTTTGTCAGCCTCGTTTACTTGATCAATATCATGAAATGCCCTAACGACCAGGACCTGCCGATATGCATGCTAAATGCCAATGCCAAATGTTGGCCCCTGGAGATTGGCTTTCAATGTGTGCGACAGCAGAAGTGGTCTTACATACACGGGTGTCAGGTGTGTATGTTGCACAAGACATGTCTACCGACTGTTGGCTGACAACTGATTTGTCTTGTTATGTGCACTGCGCAAGTTTTTAAAATCAGTTACCCTATACATCTCGTTAGTTTAAGTATACCAACTTATTATGTAACAATTAAAATCAAAGCAAACTACATACTTAAATACAACTTCATTATTAAAACACTTCATTCTGTTTCATGATATAACACAAAAAAAAAACACATTTGTAAGACACATTATAAACCTCTTCTCTTCCAAAAATAAGCATCTTGAAACTGGAAACCAAGACACATCTCTTTTTCCATATTGTGGCAACATACCATATCCATTATGCTTGCTCCTGTCACGGTTTTCTCCTACTCAAAGCACCATGCAAAAAAAAAAATATAGTTTATTATGTGATTACATAAATACAATGCTTGCAGTAAATGCTATTTTCATGACCTGCAATCTTGCAAACAGATGGGTGTGTATTAAATTACAGTTCTTCACACTTAATGATCACATCAAATCATCCCTGCCATCACAGAGACCTGGATGGTCCTCTATTCTAGTCTAAACATTGGTGTGTCACATGGAAATTCCTTGTGTAACATGGAAGGATTGAAGTGCTACTGGACACATTTAATAAGCTGTAATTACTTAATTTCAGATAAAGAAAATACAGTACAGACTCAATGTTCATGAGTAACTGGGACCAATGAAAAGTGCCACAAAATTAGACGCCATTTTTGAAATAAAACAAATATTTGCTTTCAGGAACTTATAAGATACAAGTAATAATATAAGATAAGTTCAAAAAGGCACACAAATCATGAATGTTAATTTCAGTAACAATGCAAAACAGTACCTTGTACAACAGAGTTAAGAAGCATGAAAGCAATGAACCTCACTTCATGAAAGAAGGTCTGATGGGACTTATAGTGATATGCATACCAGCAGAAGAGTGGAAGGAAGCCAACTGTCTCACAGCAATTTGCTGGAACCAGTCACAACAGGCTGAAATAAGTGTATAAAAATGGGCAATCACAAAACATTGGAACACCAAACATTGAGGCTCACAAACTTCAACACTCTATTGTATTACACATATTTAATGACAAACCGCCCCACCTAATATGGAACGCTGAATGCCAAACACCACAATCTTAAAAATTACACACCCAAAATGCATGCCTAGCTTGTTTTTACTGCATATCAACAGCACACACGCACGCACACTCGGGTGTGCATGAACACACTCATCAGGCCTGTAGCCAGACCCTGAATACAGGGGGTGCATATATGTACATACATTTATATACATATATAATAAACTAGTATACATATGCTGTGTGTGTATGTGTGTGTGTGGTATATGAAATATACATAAGCCTAAAAAGCACCTGTTGTCAGGCACAAAATCAACACTTTAAATTACATAATGCATTCTACAACATTGCACACAATATTCTGCACAGACATACATACATACATACATTTCTGAAAATTAGGCAACACATGGCTATGGTAGGGTGTCTCACGTCTTTTGTTGGGCTGATCAGCTTGTTTATCTTTGATATTTTGCTGCTCCTAGTGGGTGCATCCAGATTTGTAGTGGGGGAATTGCATCCAGTTGCACCCTCCAGATGATAGGCCTGAAACACACACATACACACACACACACACACAAACACTTAATAATTCTACACCTTCACTGGTCTTGATGTCCATCCCTGAAGGCACAATTCTGCTGATGACAACCAAATCATACACCCGTGCATACAGCCCCTCAATTTTTGACATGTCATTAAGTTTCACTTATAAATTTACCTAGAAGCTTTCAGTATGAAGCCCAAGCAGTTCAGCAAAAACCATTTAAAAGATATGGAAATGAAACATACAAATGCAGACAGCAAAGCCGATGACATGTTCACCCACATACTGCAAGTGTTACAGCTCCTTCATTATGCACACACCACCTCAAATTTTGCAAAGTGCAAAGTAAAAGTTGATATCACAATTACATCAAGGCTGAAGCCACAACACCATGCCCAAATGTCAAGCAAGTATGTACAAGATCCTTCCTTCATCTGACAAGTATTATTTGTCATTCCCACCACTACTATGCCACATGTGGGAGCTACAACAATTGAGCAATGTCAATTTGATACACAAGCTAACAGGAAGTGACAATCAATTATTGTCAGATAAAATAATGACCCTACAATAATTTACAGTTTAGTAACTCAGTAGATGATCACTTAATATAGATAAAAACAGTCTAGTATCTTTAATTTTGTAACAGTACCAATGAAACTACATTTCTGCAATACATACTGTAGTAAGAAAGTTTTGGTTCAACGTGCTTGATAGAGTTCTGACAATGACGCTTTGTGAAATTCATTGTGAGAGGATACACAATCAATAAATCCAAGCATAATAGTGTCCAAGATGTTTTACACTACATTGCATCTTGTAACATTACTTAAATACTGGTCATACTACTCCACCAATTCCAAGATGCTCCGATTACAGTTCATAAGTAGCATCAGGCTTACGTTCTGTCAGCATGGTATTGAGTGACATATGTGGCTGGGAATAAGCCTGTACGAGCACCAATCTCTCCATGCCACCAATGCTGATCGGTGCGTTCCCTTACTGTAATCACATCGCCTCGTCGAAACTCTAACTCTCCAGGCTCCTGTGGTGTGAAGTCGTACAAAGCCTGAACTAAGCACTGGAAAGTTAAAAGTAATAGCACATTTAGACTCATCTGCAAAGCAGAATGTTAATTACTACTTCACTCAAAATTTAAGTTCCTCCTAGCAGCATTGCTGAAGATTCAAGTTTCCTGGGATGTGACACTGTCACTGTGGGTACTGTTCTTGATGTTTCAAACAATCACAGTGCCATCATCTTGATGATCAAGCAGTCCAAGATGGGCCTGAAGATACAGCACAATGATTCTTTTAAATATCAGGAACTATACACATGACAACAATGTCAAATTGAGGAAAACTTGCCTCTTAAAAATACCACTCCTTAACTATCCATTTTCCTAACATTCTCAGCATATAATGATGAAAATCCCTGCTGTGTCTTTTAAATTCGTAAGCTATTTGTCAAACTCTGATAAATTCAGTGCACTTCAGCTCCACTAAATCTGGTGAACAAAACACATTTTCAATAAGGAAGAGCTACTTGGCTCTGTTCAACAAACCTATCAGGTTGCTTCATACTGCTCCATAAATGTGGACAAAAAAATATGTTTGATCATGCTGATATAAAATTAGCTACAAAAATCTTAAAGTATTAACAGTCCCAAGTCTAATTGCATGTGCTGCTGTGTAGGTAGAACTATTCAGCCAAGGACAGAGCAACACATACAAAAACACCTGAATTTTCTAACAAGGGTGAATATTAATGAAAACTGGGGCAGTTAAACTCAGCCAGGAAATGCCAGTCTGACTGGACATGCAGCGCTGCATAGATTGGCTATACACCAGTGCTGCACAGTTTGGTTTTACATGTAGGGCTGCACAGTTTGGCGGTACACGCAGCACTGTATAGTTTGGCTGTACATGCAGCACTGTATGTTTGACTTTACACAGAGCACTGTATAGTTTGGCTATACACACAGCACTGTATGATTGGCTTTACACACAGCACTGTATGATTGGCTTTATGTACAGCACTGTATGTTTGGCTATACATGCAGCACTGTATAGTTTGCTTTCATGCCACAGCCTGTACATATGTGCGGCCATCCCAACTTACTGCTTGCTCATCACCTCAGACCCATCACTCACTTCAGTCTAGGGTCTAGTGTAGGAATGTATGGAGCCATATAAACATTACACATTCATACTGCGTGCCACCAATAAATAACTTCAATGCACATCCTATCAATAAATCAACAAACACATTACAACAGCCATGATAACGCTGACAAAAGCTGCTCAAAGTCATTCAAACTTGCTTACAAGTGGCAGCCATCAACCATGTATTACAAGGACATAAACAGATTCGTTTACTTCAGTTTCAGCTGATTACTGATGCAGTCATGATATGATGTTTGATTCTGCAATAATTTTCTGACCTGGTAAATAACAGTAATGGAGAGCATGGACAAATCAGCGCAAGTCTTTCTGCTATTTCAGGGTGAGTCTTTGCCACCTCACATATAAAGCATATAGTATGTCTCAAAGCCCACATTCTTGCAATGCAATGAAGTTAACAGCCTGAATCATCAGGCCATGGACAGCATCTTCTCACAAGTGTACAGATGGTAACTCCATGAATTAACTTTCAGCATTACTTTTATGTATACAGTGCAAAATGAACTATTTTAGGAAATTCCATGTCACTTCAACTAAGCACAGCACTACCGTATTTTCCTTATAGCAGAAGAAAATAGAATTCACACCAGCAATCACTGCGGACTGATATAACGCGAAACAGCTTCGATACTGAACTGATGCAGCCATTACAATTCATGACCACAACAATCATCAGAGTATTCAACACACTCACCTCCCCAGGGACCATATCTCTCAGCTTCACATCCTGCGACCTCGAAACTGAAGCAGTCCGATGATACTCTACTAATTCATTCAAGCTGTTAAATTTAACAACCCAAAGGAAGAATTTTCCTTGGGCATCACGCAGTACCTTGAAATGCTGCACGCCATCTGAGCATCTAAAAAAAAAAAAAAAAACTACAAATTGCAATGAATAAAGTCCCATGCAGGCCCCTGATCTGGGATGTGGTGCTGCATCACTGAGTGGCAAACTGAACATTTTAAGACAGCATACTGGTCTCATCTCAGAATAATGAACTTTTTGACCCTTGATGATGAGACCAGTAAGCTTTCTCAAAACACCAGACATGCAGTATGACAGCACAGAAATAGAGAGTCCTCACACAACTGCAAGAGCCTCGAAACTCACAACTTTAATAAGATAAGTTACGTTACAGTCACAGATGTCATATTTCAGCATATGTTATTAATCACATGCAGAAAAGTCATTTCACCACAATACACAAGTTGTAAAATGGTCTTACTTAGTGAAGTACAATATTGTGTGTAATTTCAACCTGAGGATGGCCTAATAACACAGGGCAAAACACGTGCAATGTATTTTACACTATTACTGTTATGTTCACTGACAAGAGAGTTTATTCCTTATTACTTATGGTTATTTACCAAACATAAGGGGATGCCATAATCCAAGAACTGTCAGTCTGTGCCACGTAACAAACTGGTGGATGTTTATTCACACAAATTACATCTTCATTTCACATCAACGATGGATCAGGAATCTTCAAGAGCTGTGAAACAGATATGGGCCCTTTCGGAGCAGAACGCAAAAACAGACTCAGATTTGTAAGATATTAGGTGCTAAAGGCAGCACCAATAATGCTTCCAGTCTTTAAGCAAAAATATCCTCGGACTGCCACAAACATCTAGGCAGCAAGGTCCTCTAAAATGTTGTCACCTACACCCCAATCTAGCAGTGCAGCATTTATATGCCATGTAATATCAGAGAACACTGGAATCGTGCTACTTGCCTGGCTGGTTTTAATGGTAAGAAGTTGGGGGAAAAACAAAGGGTTACCACAAATACATATTTAAAGCAGTCATCAAACATGACAGATTATAAATTTCCATAGTGGTGCAGTTGAGGATTCAGGTCCCCTTGACGCTGCTGATTCTTCTGTAACACCTTGACCACTGAAGATGAAGGCACTACATTCATTCGGAACATCAGGACACACTAACCCAATGACATTGCATCACATCCCAGTAGACTCAAATCATCACTCACATTTAACAGTCGAGTCAAACTGCAGAGAATGTTGCTTCCAATAACACCATGTTTCTTTTCACAACATGCAGCACTTACATCCAGTTTTCCAAGCAATATTATTTCATAACAAATCTCTCAATCAAACAGCCACATTGATCAACATTAAAACATAAGCCCAAGCCTTTAAGTACAGACATCTTAATCAAGCTTTTACCAAAATCACTGGTTTCCTTACACACTTCATACATATTCACTTTCCTTGTCCTTTTGTATTCACTTTTAACATCAGTGACTAAAATATAAATAAAACCCATCTGTTGTCTAGTTGAAATAATTTCCTTTGAAATGTCTCCAATGTAACACCAATTACCCCAGGTTTTCTTTGGAATATCCCCAACATAACACCAATTTTGTCTAGCTTTTCCTCAGCATGTGTCTTGTGTGTTTTCTTTCTGTCTAAAATGAAATTTGTTCCATGAAAAATTTCACATATTTGTAAATTGTTTTCCTGTGTACAACTGGCAAATTAGGAAATATCTGTCTAAATTTATAATGACACTTCTTGCAGCATACAAAAATCTACACAGCAGCTACAGAAGACTTATAGGGGTCTCACAGTGTCTCAGATATGCTGCATATGAATGAGCCAGTGTACAACATAATCAGCCCATCAGAAAGTGACTAGCAATCTGAGTCATTTAAAATAACAGCACTGCAAACAGCAGACCCCAAGAAGGTGTTGACACATGTCAGGTCACCACATGAATTACATTCTTATGTAATTTATGTCCAATGGTTATACTGATTATACTGAAGTTCAAACATTCATGCAGGTACTATCACACCTAAAGGAAGGGTACTGTATAAAACACACAATTTTAGAAGTGTAGCAGGAGGTGACTTGTGCTACAGCACTACAAAGTGACTGTACTGCAATGCTGTTCCTCAGCTACTTACTTTACTGAAAGAGAAAAGTCTCCAGGTGAACTCTCGCTAACTCGTATTAGGAACGCTCCTTCATGCTTGTTTAACAGCAATTTTTCTGCATCTGCTCTGGTGATTCTACCATAATACCAGCTAAAAATCAAATAAGCACATCAAATAACACTCACAAATGGTGTTCAGAAATAGGTTCAATTTTTTTACATCACAGTCATTTATAATGTTCGTGACTCCAACAGAAAAAAGGGTTCTTTGTTGCTCTCAGTCACTTCTGTATGTTACAGAGATAGATATGTTCAGAATTCCATAACTGTGTTTGGCCTAGCAATCACAACTGAACTGTGAATATTATGACTGAGGTTAGAAAATAAAAGAAGAATTTACATGTAAAAAAATTTAAGCTCTCAGCTGAGTAAAAATTATCGTATAATACAACCCCTTAGACGAATAACAAGTATAATTATCTTGATAAGTATGTATTTTGCAAACTTCCACTTGCATTTGATATATGGTGTCTTTTTTTTAAAGGGAAAGGAGACAGTAACATGGAAAGTAAAACAATTTTTAAAAAATGACAGTTACAAGAGTAATTTGTAATGCAGAAAGAGTTACTTCCTACAGGGAATTGTTTAAAATATTAAATCTACTCCCAATGTCGTGTGTGTGTGTGTGTGTATATATATATATATATATATATAATGAAAATTCTGCACTACATAAAATTAAACTAAAGTAGGTTCAAATACAACTCACATAGGTATGATTATAATGCATGGGCAAAGATCAGATCTTCAATCTACGATTTGTAGAAATGATATATTTTTAAAAAGTGTAAACAAAACAGGGACAAAACTGTACCATAAGTTATCAAGTGATTTAAAGGATTTAGAGAAAATAAAACTTTTTGAAGGAAAGTAAAATCATTTTTATTGCAACAGACCATCTATTCTGTCTTACAAAATTTTATCACAGAAAATGTATCTCTTGGATATGAGGACTTCATTTAAGAAAGGGAACTTCAGTAACTCTATGAACTGTTAACTTCTTCAATCTGTGTATTATAACAGGGACACGTAAGAAGATTCATGTGAACAGATAAGCATGTAGTAGTGGTATGTCCTACACAAATTTTTTCAAGAAGGATGAAAGTAAACAAGTACAATTATCTCTGTACAATAAGAACTATCCTCTGAAAAATATTTTAGTATTGTGAAAATCAGCATAGCCTGAGGGACTCACCAACCACTTCTGACCCAACCTGAAAACACGTTCACCTCTCATTATAACTTACATAAATACTGTGAGCAATTAAATGACGTCAATAAGAGTATGGTGCCTTCATCACTACCGCTGTGCCAAGATCAACATGCATAACCAAACACAAACCAACCTTCATTAGAAGAAGGTGGAGAAGAATGTAGTCATACTCAGCTTTATGCAAAGCACCTTTTCCTCACATTATGCAAACTTTTCTATACATATACATACATACACACACACACACACATACCAGTCCAAACAAATACTGTTTATGCTTTGTACATGATAACTCAATCTACAAAACATCTTGCAGTGTAAACCTGTACTCTTACAAAAACATGAAAATCAATTTCCTGTAAATTACAGCCTCTCCGCAGCTTTACCATCCCACCCACAACCATCCGGAGTTACGACCAAGATTGCCTTCTGAAAATTTCAATTCAAACCACAATAAGAAAAATCATTAAAATTGCATTCCAAACAACATTTCTATATTTTGTTAAAGCAAATCTGTTCATATTTTACAACAGAAAGTCCACTAATGTGAATCTCAACCTGCTGCAGGGTGTATATTCCACCCCAACTTCATATTTTCAACTTTTGACAAGGCAAAACATATCCCGTTGTCAGTCAGGAAGTACCTGCACTTAAGACACATTACTTACTCATGACTCTTCATTTCTATGTAGTTACTAGGTATCAACCCTTCTCTACCATCCAGCTCTGCTCTGTACCAATTCATGTCGTCTTCCATATTTAAAATCTATCACAAAGACACAAAAAGATAAGTAAAATTAAATTTCCTACACTGACATACTAAAATCTTTAAACTATTAAGTTCATATCTTTATTCCACAACAAATTCATTGCACTACATCACACAGAATATGTAGAATATATGAACGAAATATGTATTCTACATAACCTAAACAAGTTTTCACAGACCTTTAGCACCTGGTTCTTTCTAAAACTAAGTTCATCATCTGCTGTAGCATTGAAGTCATGTTTCGCAATAGCTTCCATGTTCACTCCTTTCAGTACTACCGTTCTGTGTTTAAATTACACTTTTCCCACTGCTGAAACAAGGTTAGGCGTTCATGAACCAAATCAGACTTTGTTACCTACGAACATTGAAGCTGGTATTAGAGCGCTTTAACACTGTTATTTACCACATCGAAAGCTGAGTAAGTACTTTAAAAAGAACACTTAACGGAAAATGACATTGTACGCAAAACTTCTCGAGTTTCACATGCTAATTCTAATAAAAATATGCTGCGATCAAAAGCAACTAGCACTAAAGGTGCTTTTCCTTCAACCATTCCCTTGGTCCTCTTCGATTTCAGATTAATCCGCCTACGCAAAATATGTCCCACTTGTTTTCTTTCTCCTTATATATACAGTTCTAAAATTAATTCAATCCAGCGATAGCTGTCCTGTACTGATATATAGTAAACGTTTCGGATATACAAATCTATTGTATTTCTAATGCGCATGCAATACAGTTATCTATATATTATCACTGGCGTAGGCATAATGTTAGTGAAAAGCAAAATGAGAGCGAGAAAGTAAGGGAACAAGTGACAATCAACAAGCGGTACGTGACACATACTGCGATATAAATGCAGCACGTGGCGGTACTCGAGAGAACACGATAATAAGTTCTATGGAATCACATTCGTTATAAAATCAGATGCGTAACAAAAATGAATATGTCGCAAATTACATGCACTAAATGGCATAATACAAATAAAATGGCAGAGTTTACAAATAACATTAATAAAGTATTCGGAAATATTGATGGTTGGTTTAGAATTACTATATTATAAAATATGGAAAAAAAAAACATATTTGCAATTCTTGACTAAAACTGTAATAAAATTACCATTAACATATGCTATGAGAACAAATTATTAATACTTACAGCACAAAATTTGGATTACTCGTTGATAATTCATTATCATGGAATAAACACATTGATCAATTAATGTCTAAATTACGTACTGTATGTTATGCAATTAGGTATATCAAGCTTTTCATCACTCAAGAAACATTACGGATGATTTATTTTTCTTATATTCATTCCATTTTGACTTATGATATAATTTACTGAGGTAAATCATCCTATTGCAATAATATCTTTAAGATAAAAAAGAATAATTAGAGTTATTATGAATTCAAGAAATAGAGATTCACGTCATACATTATTTAAGAAGCTAAATATCCTCCCACTTATATCCCAATATATATTAACCTTTTTATTATTTGTAGTTGGGAATAGAGAATTATATAAATCAAATTTTGATATTCATAATATTAATACCAGACAGGACAGATTTGCACCCTCCTATATAGAAATGAACTACATTTAAGAAGGTAAAGCAATCCCATTACAGGCTTGGACAGGCCCTGAAGGTTCCAGGAGGTCAAGACTCCCAGATTTCAAGACAATTGGCACTTGAAGGTGGTAAGGATGTCAGCCCTATGCACCTGCCACCTTTACCCCCTAGGAAACATTCCTGGTACTCATTTATGTTAGAGGCTGAATCAACCCCAGGGCCATAGTGCGGCCGGAAGGATTACGTCAATGAAGAATTCTAATGACACCATTGGGAGTCGAACCTGCAACCTTCCGGTTTGTAGTGCAGTGCCTTGTGGTACCCCACATTTCAGACGGGAGCCTACTGTTTTGGAAATAAGGTTTTTAATCATCTTCCACCCAGCCTTAAGATTTTATCTAATGAACTGAAACAATTTAGGCCAGCTTTGAAAGAGTTTCTACCCACAAAGTTATTTTACTCACTACATGAATCTTTTAATTGAAACTGATATGATATTTTGTTTTATTTATGTTCCATAAATCCACAATAACAATAAGTAGGATATAGAACATGTAAAGAGTAATATATTATGTAAAATTATAATTGTATAAATGTTTGGAAGCAAACAAATTGATTCCAAGCCAAGTACATGAATGATGTTTAATACAGACAGGACAAAAACCACTGTGTAATGACAAAAGCATAGAAAGGTATGGCTATAGTTAACAAACAGAGAAACAAGTCAAGTACAGACAATGAGCAATTTTAGAAAATGAATACAGGCAGAAAATTCGCACATATGAATAACATTAACATAATAATGTTAATTTTTTTTGTGAGACTTAGTGACAAAACAAAGATTATTAGGACTATATATTAAGTATATTCATCTTATGAAAGATGTTTAATGGCACATAATCCACTTGTAATAGATTTATATTGAAAATATTCTTCTATGGAGTAAAAAGAATGTACATGCAGGAATCATTTTAAGCAAATTTCAAATTTCCTGACATTATTGGATATATCTTTAATGTATGGAGGAAGATTGTTGAAAATCTAAATGCCCATGTAATGCACTGCCCTTTGGTATACAATAAAATTAGTTATGGGCTGATAAAAATTATTAAATTGTCTTGTACTTTTTAGTGTGATTCTCTGAATTCAAAATTAAACAGATTTTTATTTTTAACTACAAAAAGCATAAGTAAGAGGATATACTGAGATATAAACGGTATAATTTCCAACCTTCTAAATAGATTCCTACATGAAACCCTATTTTTACAGCCCATCATAATTCTAAGTATTCTTTTTTGCAGTCTAAATATTTTTATAGCATGGGGTGAGTTGCTCCAGAAAGGTATACCATAACTCATAATTGCATTAAAATAAGAAAAGTAAATAGTTTTCAAAGTATTGAGAGACATTAATGGTTTAATACTCCTCATTGTGTAACATGCTAAACTCAGTTTTGGGATAATATATTCAATATGCCAACCCAGTTTATTGAATCATGTATATATATGCCCAGAAATTTAATTTTAGGTACAGCTGTTATTAGATTATCATTACAAACAATGTTTATATCAAGTGTGGGATTGTTTTTGGTCTTAAATTGAATGTAATGAGTTTGGTCAATGTTTATGGAAAGTAAATTTACTTTAAACCATTTATTTACACAATTAAAAGCTGTGACCATATTAGTTTGAAAATCTTTTGAATTAGGACTTTTTACTATTATACTTGTATCATCGGCAAACAATATAGGTACAGTTTTATCATTTACGGTTTTGGGCAGATCATTGACATATATAAGGAACAGCAGTTGACCTAAGACCGATCCCTGGGGAACACCCTCATTTATTTTTTCCCATGCAGAGAAACTCGTTTGATTTAATCCTTCATCCGAGATTTGAACTCTCATATATCTATTATTAAGGTATGCTTCAAACCATGATTTTGCTTTGCTATTAACACCATAAAATTGTAGTTTTGACAGCAAAATACTATGATTTAAACAGTTAAAAGCCTTTTCAAGATAAAAAAAATACCACCTACTATAAATTTCCTATTTAAGGCATTCAGGGTTCCATTAAGTAACTTATATAAAGCTTTATTTGTTGTAGAATGGGATCTAAACCCAAACTGATCTTCTGCCAAAATACTGTATTTATTCAAATGTTCATGAAGTTTATTATACATGACTTTTTCAAGTACTTTTGAAAAGGAACTTAAAATAGATATACATCTGTAATTTGAGATTTTAGATTTTTTCACCTTCCTTAAACAAAGGTTTAACTACTGCATATTTCAAACAGTCTGGAAAAGTTCCTGCAGATAAGGATTTGTTACATATATGGGCTAAAGGTGAGCAAATAAAGGGAGAACTTATTCATATTAATTTGGTAGATATTCCATCATATCCAGAGGAATTTTTAGGTTTAAGAGAACTTATTATGTTTTCAATTTCTTTAGTTGATATGGATTTTAAATTAATATTTGGGAAAGGATTCTTGAAAGACTGCATTACATAGTGAAGAGGGGTAGTGTTAACTAAATTACGGGAACTAAGTTCATTATGTTAAGTGTTAATACTTTTAGCGATGTGGGCCAGGTAGCTCAGTCGGTATAGCGACTGACTATGGGCAGGGACGGTGCGATCGAATCCCAGTGGGGGCGAGATTTTCCACCCGTCCAGACCAGCCCTGGGGCCCACACAGTCTCCTGTAAAATGGGTACCGGGTCTTTCCTGGGGGTAAAGTGCGGCCGGGGTGTGCTGCTGACCACTCACCCCCTTCTAGTGCCACGGTCATGGAAGAGTAGAGCTATACCTCTGGGCCACACCGGGCCTGTAATGGGATCACTTTACCTTTATTTTTAGCTATAGTCAAAAAGTACTTATTGAATTCATTTGCTATCTCTTGGCAATCAATGATTGATTTCCCATCAAGATTTAAAGTGTTAATCCTCTCAGTGTTACCAGTTTTATTGGTTTCTAAGTTTCCTATATCCCAAATTGTTTTGTTCTTGTTTAAGGATTTTTTACTTTTGTCTATGTAATTTATTTTTTTTTAGCTTCCTTAATAACAGCAGATAAAATTTTACACAATGTTTTATGATAATTTATAAGATCTAAATTATTACTCTTCCTGACTGCAATAAAGAGTTCTTTGTTATGTTTAAAAGATGTTAAAATTCCTAAAGTAATCCAATTTTTATTTTTTTTAATCAATGTGAACTCTTTTTAGTGGAAAACTGGAATAAAAAATTTTCAGGTAAGAATTCAAAAAAGAGTTAAACATTTTATTAACGTCATCTGTAGAGAATATAGTATCCCAAGTTTCATAACTTAATTTATTGAGGAAGTCATTTATTGTAAGTTTGTTTATCTTCCTAATTAACATACATTTTTTGGGGGTGGTCTCAGATTGAAAGAATGTAATGTTATGGACTGAGCATCATGGTCTGACAGCCCATTGATTATTGGACATAAAGAATAATTCCCCATTTTAGAAATGTCAATAAAAATATTGTCGATAGCTGTGGCGGAATGTTTTTGAGTGCGAGTTGGGAAGTTAACTATACTTGTCAAATTATAGGTTCTAAGGAGAGCCTCTAATCGACTTTTCCTATCGCTGTCAACTAAATAATCTACCTTTATGTCACCACAAATAATGTATTCAGTGGTAACAGTATATAACTTCCTAAGGATTGTGTCTAATTTTGAAATAAATAGATCAAAATTACCTGAAAGGGTTCTGTATATAGCAATAATGCATGCACTTTTCACGTTGAATTGAATCTTGATGGCACATACTTCAAAGTCTTTATCCTTACAATACTTTTCTAAGTCAATTCTTACATACCTTAAACTTTCTTGCACAAATATGCATAATCCTCCCTTTTCATACAAAGTTCTACAATAACTGACTCCTATTTATGATTGTCAAAAAACATCTGCTGTAATTCTAAGTGGTTCATATGATGCTCTGAGAGACACAGTATATGTGGGAAAGTTGGATATAACTGACTTAACAATTTGTTTGCTTTCCTTCTCAAGCTTCTTACATTTTGATGATAAACAGTTAAGGGTACCAAACCATTTAGTTGATGAAACAATGTAATTTTAGGTTTAGATTTAGATGGTACTTTGGTACTCAGGTTTTGGGAGGTTGTTTTAAAGTTGTTACTGCTCTCACTTGTACCACTAACACTTTGTTCACTCAAGTTGTTAAGTTTATGATCTTCATTTAACATAAAAAATCTTGATACTTGTTAGTTGGAAGTTTTTTCAACCTGTTTGATTTGCATATTGTTACATCTCCTGTGGGTCATCATTTACTTTTCAGGTCTGTCCCAATGTTCCACATCACTCTTTGATAGAAGATCAAAACCTACAGCACTGTCTCCAAATTGTAGGCAGTCATCAATCCTACAACTAGGACTCAGGCATTCCATATCATCATTTACTGTAACAGTTAAAATTTGATTCCCAAAATCCTCCTTTAGATCACTCCTAGACCAATAACAGCCTTTATGAGGATGAGTCAGCTGGCTTGCTTGAACTAAAGAAAGTTCTTGGTCCTTAAATATTTTTATAGATTTTTGTTTTATAACTACATAATAATTTATAAATAAGAGTGCATTATATTCTTCTTATAATTTATCATATGTCTAGTTAACAAAGATAAATTTATTATTTTATTTTGTATTTAGTTAGACATATGCTTCCTATAAGCAAATATACACAAGACATTGACTAATTCTATATCCTATGGTTTCTTGTAACCTCATCGGGATTTGTGGAATGCAGGTAAAGGAAAAAATGAACACAAGAGGATGCTGATAAGTCATTAGCCCGACCTACTTCCCGATGTCACAGGACGGAATCGATAGTGTCTTTGGAAAGAGGGGTCTGTTCATATGCCGAATTGCAAGCCTGTTCTTGTTAGAGAGGCTGAAAGGAAGCATGTCAGGCGACGCGTGCGATTTCAACAACATTGAGACGCGAGCTGTCATCAAGTTTTTCCCCCCTGCAAAGAAAGGCGCCCAAGGAAATTCACGCCATTCTGAAAGAAACATTAGGGGAACATGCACCATCGTATGCCACCGTCAAAAATTGGGTGGCCCAGTTTAAACGTACTGATTTTTCCACCTGTGATGCGCCTCGTCCTGGACGACTCAAAACAGTGACCACCCCGGAGATTATTGATCAAATTCACGAGCTAATCTTGGAAAACCGCCGGATTTCGGCTAAATCAATAGCTGAGCAACTGGGCATCTCACGTGAGCGGGTTGGGTCCATCATTCATGAAGATTTGGACATGCGGAAGCTCTCCGCGAAG
>Ga0136643_10002491_pt1 | contig 23926 bp, 26 predicted proteins | sample TergutLab28metaG_FD_96883 | JGI IMG/M metagenome (GOLD analysis project Ga0136643, IMG submission 96883) | Labiotermes labralis P1 segment gut microbial communities from Petit-Saut dam, French Guiana - Lab288 P1 (version 3) (version 3) | ecosystem: Host-associated > Arthropoda: Insects >... | reverse complement strand
TGCAAGCCAATCCTTACCACCTGTATAGTGCTTACGAACACAGCCTTGAAGTGTTGCGCCACACTCCAAATACGCTTTATCAACGTCTTTGTGCCATTTTTCACGACACAGGTAAAGCTCACACTAAAACAACTGACCAAAATGGTGTCGACCATTTCTACAATCATGCAGAAATTTCCGAAAAAATAGCGTCGGAGTCCTTGCAGCATTGGTGCTTTGATAATGCCACAAAAGCAAAGGTGCAAAACCTTGTTGCTTTACACGATAAAATTTTGAAACCTGAAAAACAAGCGGTAAAGCGTTTTTTGAACAAATATAACTCCGAGCTTTTGCGTGAATTACTCATTTTTCAGCGTGCCGACAATTTAGCAAAAAGTGAAAAGGCCTTTGAACGCCTTAAAGTAATTGACGAAACCGTAGCTATTCTTGAAGAAATTTTGACATCAAAAGAGCCATTTTCCATAAAAGACCTAGCCTTAACAGGCAAAGAAGTAATGGAAATCATGGGCTTGACAGAAGGTCCAGCCGTCGGCGAAAAACTTTCCGAGCTTTTAGCTGCCGTTTTAAAAAACCCGCAACTTAACACAAAAGAGGGCTTAAAAAAATTATTATAGCACCTTTGCCGCCACCCGTCATAAGATGTTAAGAGTGTCTTACGATAGGTGGCGGTACTTTTTATGACAGTTATTTTGGCAGTAGCTTTGAGCTTGGACGCATTCGGTATGGGAATTTCATGCGGTTTGCGCCGTCAACGCCTCGGTTTTTTCACATACGCAATTTTATTTGCAATTTCGGCAGCCATAATGGCAGCTTCCACCCTTTTCGGCGACTTTATATCATCATTTTTGTCGCCAGATGTTGCTGAATATATAGCAGCTTTTTGGATAATGGCATTGGGAATATGGATTGCGCTTGGCGCAATAATTAAAAAAGGCACAGACGGTAACGCACCTAAAAAAATAACTAAAAAAGGTGCTGTACAGCTTGCCCTTGTTTTGTCAATAGATTCTATCGGGGCTGGGCTCGCAGCGGCATCTTTGGGCATTTCCATAATAGCTTTGCCACTTTTAGTTGCCACTTTCCAAATTGGATTTTTGGCATTAGGAGCGCAAATTCCAACTTGGTTGCGACTAAAAGCTGCCCATCAAAACCGCTGGACAGTAGTTGCGGGCATGATTTTAATATTTATGGGCGTGATACAGTTATTATAGTTAGAGTTGTGAATACTAAAAAGAAGCAATACTAATTCCAGATTAAAACCCGTTTTTTGAGGATACGTCCCAAGATGCCGAGCAAGGCGTTTTGGGTTGGTTTTAGCCACCGAAAAAGAACAGGATTTTAATCAGGATTAGTATAAGACCGCTTTGACAACATCGGTCTTACGATTGCACAATTTTAACAAAAAATTTGCGCCCGCGAGGCGGGTCAAACTCGCAGAAGAATACCCCTTGCCACGCTCCCAAAATTGGCTTGCCGCCAGAAATAATAATGGTTTCACTAGTTCCCGTTGCGATGGACTTTAAATGTGCCGCACTATTGCCTTCGGCATGAAGAAATTCCGCACGGTTAGGATATGCCTTTTGTAGCCCCAAAATTACATCGGGTATAACATCGGGGTCTGCATTTTCATTTATAGTAATGCCCGCCGTCGTATGCGGGCAAAAAACCACACAAATCCCATCTTCCACGCCGCTTTGCGCAATGGCATCTCTTATTTGCGGCATAATATTATACAAGCTCTCTTTTGATGTAGAAATTTTAAATTCATAAAGCATGGGTGCCTGCCCTTTCTTCATTGTTATTTATCCACTCAATTCCTTGCTTGTGCAGTCTTTGTGCGTGCTGCAAAGAAAAATTCACAGCTTCTGCAACTTCCTCCCAGCTCATTTCATAAATATATCTTGCTGTAAAAATACACCGCAAATCACCACTAGGCAAGCAAGCCACAATTTTTTCAACTTTGGACGCTTGCACAAAAATATCATCCAAATTTGCAGCAAAGTCGTACAAAATGGGAATTTCACCACCATGCCTTTCTTGCAATGCCAAGATGGCTTCAACTGTTGCCTCTGCATCTTTGTGTAAACTTCCGCACCCTTCAAGCATTTTTTCAAAATCCCCCATTTTACCCCTTGCCTTTCTTTACAAATTATGATACGATATAAATCTAACATATATTATATAACATTAAAGTCATTTTGTCAAATATTTTAAGAGGGCGTGATTTTGTGAACAGAATTAAGGAATTGCGGGAAGAAAAAGGCTTTTTGCAGGCTCAGCTTGCAGGGATGCTTGGCGTGTCCCAAGCTACATTGTCAAATTGGGAGCGTAGCGTACACGACCCTGACAAAGAAAATATAACAAAACTTGTAGAAATTTTTGGATGCAGTATTGATTATTTACTTGCACATTCAGAGGTGCGCTACGCAGTAACCGAAGAAGGTCTTGCTATGGAGCAAGCCTATTACCGCATTGCACAAGAGGCAAAGAGCAAAGGCATAAGCCCGAAAGATTTGCAAGCTATGATAGACTTTTTAGCAAAAGCAAAAGAAAGAGATGACAGCTTTGATGCAAAATAGCAACAATACCGCTATTTATCTTTCCAAAGCAAGACTATATGAAGAATTAAGTCTAAAAGCCCGCGAAATTGGGCTTAATTTTGGTTCACCAAATTATCGCATGGACTCTTTAAAATTGGTTATGGAAGTTTGCATTAACCCACAAATCATTTATATAGACTTTGAAGACGCTATTATTTGCGGGATTTTGTACAAAGGAAGAAATTGTACTACAATAGGTCTAAACAGCCGCCGCAGCCACCTTGGCAAAAATTTTGACTGTATGCATGAGCTTATTCATTATTGGTTTCATGGCGCAGAATATTTTTGGTGCGACCAAGACCAAAAAAATCATTTAGAATGGCAAGCGAATGAAGGTGCCGCCCAATTTTTAATGCCTTATCAGAGTTTTATCCCTAATTACTCACACTTACACGACGAGCTTTACGAAAGACTTCCACCAGAAGCTGCCCACGACGCTGTAATCGCTCGTCTTTCCGCTCAATATTTGGTGGGTGAAACCGCCGTAAAATACCGCCTTAACGGGTTACAAAACGAGATAAAGCAGTATATAAACGGCATCCCAATAGATGAAATCAAAATTACCTCAAGAACACAAAAAAGACGGCTATAAACCGTCTTTACGGCCGATTATACAAATTTACTCATTTCTTTGCGCAACCGCACAATAATCTTTTTTTCTAAACGAGATATATAAGATTGGCTTATGCCCATCATATCCGCCACTTCCTTCTGAGTCTTTTCTTCACCGTCCCCACCAATACCAAAACGCATTTGCACAATGTTTTTTTCGCGGCTTGTAAGTTTTTCTAGGGCAAGATACAACATTTGACGGTCGGTTTCGTCTTCAATATCACGATAAATGATGTCCACATCTGTACCTAAAATATCGGACAATAAAAGCTCGTTGCCGTCCCAGTCCACATTAAGCGGCTCGTCAATGCTAACCTCTGTTTTTGTTTTGGCATTACGGCGCAAATACATCAAAATTTCATTTTCAATACAGCGTGAAGCATATGTAGCCAACTTTATTTTTTTATCCGTTTTAAATGTGTTTATCGCCTTAATAAGCCCTATTGTGCCAATACTTATAAGGTCTTCCACATTTAGCCCCGTGTTTTCAAATTTACGGGCAATATATACCACAAGGCGCAAATTGCGCTCTATAAGAATATCTTTTGCTTTGGACGAATCTTTGCCGCCATCCCCAAAAACTTTTAAAAAATGGGCTTCTTCATCAGATTTTAACGGCGGCGGCAATACATCGTTTCCACCAATATAATACACCGAGCCTTTTTTTCGTTTCAAAAAAATGCCTCGCAGTCTTGCAAAAAAACTTTTGATAGCACTTGTTAACTTAATCAATGTCATCAGCCCCCATTAATGCGGAATATTCGCCCTGCTCATCTAGTTTAAAATCGCAAATTCCTATCACAATATTCGTATGTAACTTTTCTTCAACCTGTACAACATTTGCCTTAAAGCCCGCTATCAACCCGCTTTGTTTCCCTATGCTTTTAAATGGTATTATGCGCATTTTTGTGTGCAGTCCCGCAAATTCAAAGGCAGCGGCAACTGCTTCTAGGTCATCTTGCTGCTTATTTTCATACAGCCTAATAATTTCTAACGGCAAAACCTCATGTAGCGCATCGATTTCGGCTATAATGACGGGGTTTTGTCCAATAGGCTCTATTAATGTCATGCCTGTGTCCATCAAAGCTGTGAGTGTTGTTTTTTTATCATTTAAATGTATGGTTATGTTGCAAAAATGCTGTTTACTCATGGCTTTTTTTGCCATATAGTGCCGCACGAATTTTATCCCCCCAAAAGCCAGCAAAATTGATATAATAAGATTTATTGGCGTTGCAAATGTGACGGCTGTTGACATAGGGTTTGTAAAAATATTCATAACGACCAAAGCCAGTCCGCCAAGGGCAAAAGCACAGACATAAGCCACGGCAAGGTCTACGCCAAAACGCCGCCATCCTTTTACCCCGTGCGCAATCACCACCGCAGGCGACAACACAACAAACGATGTAAAAACATTTAAAAACGGCTGCAATGGGGTAAAAATCAGCACCGTATAAAACAATGCTGCCGTTGCTCCGCCTAAAAGTAACTTCCATATCTTTGCCCGACGCTTGCACAATGCATTTGCAAGCCCCAAAACCGCTGTGTTTACCACAAAATTCACCAAAAACACCATATCAGCGTAAATTTCAATGTCCATGCGTCAATTATACAAGACCACTATTGCTATTTTTTGTAAATTTTACACCTCTTGTCAGAAAAACTTTTGACAAAAAAAGGCGGCTGATGCCGCCTTTGCAGGTACGTAGTTATTTTATAGCGAACGTCCTCTCAATCAGCGAATGACTGCGCCCCGAAAATCGGTGAAACATCGATATTTCATGGCTTGCATTCACTGTTTCGAGGTGCGTTCGCTATAGTTGTTCAAGCACGTCTTTCAAAAATTCGTAGCACCTCTCGGTGCTTGAAATGGACGCACGCTCGTCTGGCGTATGCAGGTCAAATATATCTGGTCCAAATGATATCATATCAAGACCCGTCAGCTTTTCGGCAAATACGCCGCATTCAAGTCCTGCATGAATTGCCATTGTTTTTGGGGCTTTGCCAAATTTTTTCGTCCAAATATCCACAAAAGTATCACGGATTGGGGAAATTGGGGCATACTGCCATCCAGGGTAGCCATCTGTAACAACAGCATCTGCGCCCATTGCTTTTGCAATGCCCACTATACGGCTACAAATGGCGTGTTTGCGGGTTTCTACCGAAGAGCGTACCGCATTTGTAATAACAATTTTATCATTCTCCATACGAATAACCCCCATGTTATTAGAGGTTTCGACCAGCCCAGCCACATCTGCGCTGTAATGCTCAATACCACTTGGTATTGACAAAAGCAAATTTATGAGTGATTTTTGAGTGCCTTCTGAAAATACTTTTTCGCAGCAGTTTTTGACATCCCCTGCTTTTGTCTGTAAACTCAGCTCTGGCTCTGTGGTGCTGTATTCTTTTTGCAAAATAGCTTCAAGAGTAGCAATTTCGCTTAAAAATGTGCCTTTGTCGTCATTAGCAACATAAATTTTTGACCATGCTTCTCTTGGGATTGCATTGTCTTTTGACCCGCCCCCAATTTCACTAATATAAAACGGCACAGATAAGCCGTGCAGTGCCCTCACAAGCAATTTATTGGAGTTCCCTCTTTCCAAATGAATATCCATACCGCTATGCCCGCCTTTTAAGCCGCCAACAAAAATTTCACAACAGACAAAATCGCCCGTTGGCAAAGCCGCCCACTCCACAGACAAGGCAAGATTTATCCTTGCTCCGCCAGCGCAGCCCGTTATAAAAATACCTTCATCGCTATTATCAATATTGATAAAAACTTTGCCTTTCAAAAGGCTGGCATCAATAGCTTTTGCACCATCCATACCCGCTTCTTCAACAGTGGTTAATACCAGTTCAATAGCTGGATGCTGCAATGTATTATCAGCAAGCACAGCCATTCCCATAGCTGCGCCAATACCATTGTCGCCGCCAAGGGTGGTTCCACGGGCTTTTACAAAATCCCCGTCAATATAAATATCAATGCCTTGTGTGTCAAAGTCAAATTCTACATCGGCATTTTTTTCACAAACCATGTCTATATGCGCCTGTAAAATAACTGCTGGGCTATTTTCATACCCAGCCGTAGCAGGTTTTTTAATAATCAAATTCCACATATCATCTTGGTGAGCTTCAAGCCCCAAATCCTTTGCCCATGCTAAAAGGGCATCACTTAACGCTTTTTCGTTCCACGACCCATGCGGTATGCCGCATATCATTTCAAAATATTTAAATACATCCTGCGGCTTACAGTTTGCCAAAACAGCCATCACTTATACCTCCCAATTTCATAATGCCTTAATTGTACCCCAACCTTGGATAAATTGCAACCCTATACTAGATACGAAAGTTCTTGCGCAAATGCGGAGTTTGTTATATAATTGTCGTATCACACTTTTTGGAGGGTTACCAATGAGCAAAACTATGAAAGCGATTGTAAAAGTTCGTCCTGAATACGGCGGTTTGGAAGTACAAGACGTGCCAGTGCCGACCTGCGGCAAAAATGACGTGCTTGTAAAAATGCGTAAAACAAGCGTTTGCGGAACAGACGTACACATTTATAAATGGGACGCTTGGGCACAGCGCACTATACAAACCCCGATGATTATTGGGCATGAATATGTAGGCACTATCGTTGAAGTTGGCGAAAATGTAAAGGGGCTTGAAGTTGGTCAGCTTGTAAGCGGTGAAGGGCATGTAGTTTGCGGTATATGCCGTTGGTGCATCACAGGCTCACAGCATCTTTGCCGCCAAACAGTGGGCATTGGCGTAAACATCAATGGTGTTTTTGCCGAATATGCCGCCATTCCTGCCAGCAATATTTGGGTTTGTCCTGACGGCATTGACGAAAAGGTTCTTTCCGTGCAAGACCCTCTTGGAAACGCCGTTCATACCGCTCTTTCTTTCCCTCTTTTGGGCGAAGACGTGCTTATCACGGGTGCTGGCCCTATTGGGCTAATGTCTATCCCTGTTGCAAAAATGGCTGGCGCACGCAATATTGTTGTTACTGCCCGCCGTGATGCTCCGCTTAAAATGGCTATGGAGCTTGGCGCAACAGCAACAGTAAATGTTAAAAACGAAAAAATTAGTGATGTAGCAAAGCGTTTAGGTATGAAAGAGGGCTTTGACGTGGGGCTTGAAATGAGCGGCAACCCAGAAGCCTTTGCGGATATGGTTGACAATATGGCAAATGGCGGAAAAATAGCCATCCTTGGAATTTTTGCCGACAACCCCGTGCTTGACTGGGACAAAATCATTTTCCGAATGATTACTTTAAAAGGCATTTACGGGCGTGAAATGTACGACACGTGGTATAAAATGACCGCAATGCTTCAAAATGGGCTTGATAAACATATTGCAAAAACTGTTACTCACGACTTTAACTACGCAGATTTTGACAAAGCCTTCCAAGCTGTAATAAACGGCGAAGCAATTAAAACTGTGTTGAGCTGGTAGGGTAGTAACTATGAGCCAAGCAAAAGCCAAGTATATTACAATCGGAGTGTTATCTATAATTATCGCGGCTTTGATTGTGTTTTGTGCGATATTTATACGACAAAACAACGTACTCCGTCAAAACCTTGTCAATTCGCAGGAAAATGTTAGTCAGTTAATGCTTTTGCATGAAACTTTGGAAGCAGAAGAATTTGATGACATGCATTATCGTGCGATACAACGCGTTTTGGAAGAAGCACCAAACAGGCTGAGACAAGTTTTTGACGAAGCTGTGGAGCTAAACTCACCCGAAGGCTTTGTAATGCTTCCTAAAAATCGTATTTTAGTCAGCGGACATTGGCATTGTGCGCACACAGACACAATTTATACAATGGAAGCAATTTTTAGTTTTTGGCTGTGGAATGACGAAATATCAATAGACTTGCTCAGTTATTCCCCATTTGGGTGGGCTGGTTGGAGAGACCCTTGGCAGCCTGATAATAGCCACTGGGCACCGCGCCATCACCCTTTGGAAACTGTGCCTGTGCGCTTTTATAGTATGGGTGGTGATTGGGACGATATTTGGTATAATGTCGAGTACCTAAACGGGGAAAACTTTGCAGAGGAGCTTGCCTACTTCGCTATGTGCCATTTAGGCAGGATAATTGTTGATGCATGGTTTATAGACCAAATTTTGTACATTAACCTTCACCATAGTGAGCCTATGAGGATGAGCAATGGCACATTTGGTGAAAGCTCAAGGCATTTTACCCTCGTATCAAGCATGTCAAGCGTGCCGAACATTGATGCATTAGTAATTTTGGTGGATGGTCAGCGTGAAGCCACATTTGGCGGTCATGGCGCAACGTTTAGAGATTTTTACCTCGTAAGATAGCGAAATAAATACTTTTTGGATTAAATAAGGAGAGATTTTTATGAAAACAGCATATACGCATTGGGCGGCTCTAACCCAAGAAATTAAAGACAGCGGACTTTGGAAAACTGAGCGTGTTATAACCACGCCTCAAGGAGCAAAAATTGATACCACCGCAACCAAGGGTGTTATCAACATGTGTGCCAACAACTATTTAGGCTTATCTAATAACGAGAAAGTGAAGCAAGCCGCCATTGACGGTATTGGGCGTTGGGGCTACGGGTATTCCAGCGTGCGCTTTATTTGCGGCACATCGGAGCTTCACAAAAATTTAGAAGCCCGTTTGTCTAATTTTTTAGGCACAGAAGACACAATTTTATACAGTTCTTGCTACGACGCAAACGGCGGGCTTTTTGAAACCATCTTAACCGCCGAAGATGCTATTATAAGTGACGAACTTAACCACGCAAGCATTATTGACGGAGTAAGGCTTTGCAAGGCAATGCGCTATCGTTATAAAAACAACAATATGGAAGAGTTAGAGGCGCAACTTAAAGACGCAACAGAAAAAAATGCCCGCATTAAAGCCATTGTAACTGACGGCGTATTCTCTATGGACGGCAATATCGCAAACCTTAAAGCCATTTGCGACTTGGCGGACAAATACGATGCAATAGTTATTGTGGACGACAGCCACGGCGTTGGTGTTATAGGCGACAACTTAAAGGGTGCGCACGAGCATTGCGATGTTATTGACCGCATTGACGTGCTTACAGGTACGCTGGGCAAAGCCCTTGGCGGCAGCTCCGGCGGCTACACCAGCGGCAAAAAAGCTATTATTGACATTTTGCGCCAACGCTCCCGCACTTACCTTTTCTCAAACACACTATCCCCCATTATCGCAAACGCATCCCTTACTGTTCTTGATATGGTAGAAAATGACAAATCCCTCGCAGGCAACCTCAAAGAAAATACGGCATATTTCCGCAAAGGTTTGACTGACGCTGGTTTTGACGTACTTCCAGGCACTCACCCCATTGTTCCAATTATGACCTACGACGAACTAAAAGCCGCTCAACTGGCAGAAAAAATGCTGGAAAAAGGCGTTTATGTTATCGGCTTTTTCTTCCCTGTTGTGCCACGCGGCAAGGCTCGCATCCGCACTCAGGTTTCTGCTGCCCACACAAAAGAGCAGTTGGACTATGTAATCAACGCATTTGCTGAGGCCAAAGCAGAGCTAGGTATGTAAGTATATAACTTCGCGCTGTGGTTTGGAGTGATTGAATGGAAGTAGAAATTTTCCTTGCACCCATCGAAAAAAGGCACGTCCTGCAAAATATGATTGGACTTTACCTCTACGACATGAGCGAAATCGACAACGAGTTAGAGTTAAATGACGACGGTTTATACGACAACCCATGGCTTGATTCTTATTGGAAAGAAGCCGAGCGTCATCCATATCTGCTAACTGCAGGCGGAAAATATGTCGGCTTTGTGCTAGTACGTGAAATCAGACCAAATGTTTTTTCGGTTGCAGAATTTTTCATCATGCGTAAATATCGCAAATTGGGTCTAGGCTCTGTTTTGATGTCCAAAATGTTTGAGTTTCATAAAGGCAAATGGGAAATTAGCACCCTAGCAAGCAACACATCCTCCCAACATTTTTGGCGCAAAATTATTAAAAATACCTCACATGGCGAGTATCAGGAATATTCGATATATAACGGCAAGCGAATTGAATGGTCGTTTTGCAACTAATCGTAGGGGTCGCCGCCTTCGGCGACCCTGCACGGGACTTCGTCCGCAATAAAAAGCAAAGGTGAAAATATGAAACTACGTCCGCATCATTTACTTTGTACACAAGGGTATGAAGGCAAAGGATACAATAGCGGTTTTGTTGACAACATGACCGCTATTGTAACACATTTGCGCAATGACGCAAGTGCCGCCATTGAAATTGTATTTTCAACAGACGATATTTGTGTCAAATGTCCTCATATGCTAGGCATTGACTTGTGCAAAAGCAATGACAAGGTTAAGCGGCTCGATGGTAAAGTAGCCGCCCATTTTGGCATTGAAGAAAAAAGTTACATATATCAAGATATTACACGTGAAATTAATACCAAAATGACTTCCGCTACAATGAACGATATTTGCGGCGAATGCGAATGGTATCCAACAAGTGCGTGCAAAGGAAACATCCTTGGTATCGATTAATCAACGAGGTATGTATGCCAAAACAAAAAACAGTTTTCACTTGCAATAATTGCGCTCACGAAACAGGGCGGTGGCTTGGCCGCTGTCCTTCTTGCGGTGCTTACAATAGCTTTGAAGAAAGCGTTGTTGTAGCAACATCACGTTCATCGTTGGGTGCACGGCCAGCAGTCGCCCCTGCGGGGTCTGGCAGGGCACAACGCCTTGGGGATGTGAAATCTCTTGAAGATTCCAAATTTCCAACAGGACTTGACGAGCTTGACCGTGTTCTTTGTGGCGGCATTGTCCCCGGCTCGCTTATTTTGCTTGGCGGCGAACCAGGCATTGGCAAATCTACTATACTATTACAAATTTGCCGCCAACAAGACTTTAATATCCTCTATGTTTCGGGCGAAGAAAGTCCAGGGCAAATTGTTCTGCGGGCAAACCGTTTGGGTGAATTTAGCGACAATTTATTTGTGCTGGCAGAAAATAACATTGCCGCAGTTGAATTGGAAGTTGACCGCCATAAGCCAAAACTTCTCATAATAGACTCCGTCCAAACAATGACTCATCCCGACCTAACCTCCGCCGCAGGCTCAATTACCCAAGTACGCGAAACCACATCAGCATTAATGCAAATGGCAAAAACTCGTGGTATGGCGACCATCATTGTGGGGCATGTTACAAAAGACGGAGCAATAGCAGGTCCAAAAATGCTCGAGCATATGGTAGATTGTGTGCTATATTTTGAAGGGGATGCCCACGGCGGCTTTCGTATTATTCGTGCTGTCAAAAACCGTTTTGGTGCAACAGGCGAAATTGGCATTTTTGAAATGGCAAGCCACGGACTTGCCGCCATTACAAATCCAAGTGAATATATGCTAACGGGCCGCCCGCTTAATGCCTCAGGAAGCGTTATTACATGCGCTATGGAAGGCAGTCGCCCAATTTTGACAGAAGTGCAAGCTCTTGTCGCACCCACAAAAGCCCCAAATCCACGTCGTGTCGCAAGCGGCATGGATTATAACCGCATAAATATGTTGCTTGCTATGATAGAAAAACGCTGTCGCCTACCCCTTTCAATGGCAGACTGCTACATTAACATTGCTGGCGGAATGAAGCTGACAGAGCCTGCTGCCGACCTTGCTGCCATTGCTGCCATTGTATCTTCATCAAAAAATATTGCCATAAACCCACATACGCTAATCTTTGGGGAAGCAGGCTTGGCAGGTGAAGTCCGTGCAATAAACCACGCAAAGCGGCGTATCGACGAAGCAGCAAAGCTAGGATTTACCGAAGCCATAATCCCGCAAGCCAATCTTAAGGGCTTGAGTCGCCCAGATGGTATGAAAATTCTTGGTGTAAGCAGTATTACAGAGCTTTTGTCACTAATTAATGAATAGAAAATAACAAGGAGCAAGATACAATGGACAACAAAATTTCAGAAAAATTAGCTGGCTCTTTGACGGCAGAAACCACCGAGCTTATCCCCTTTTTGCCCTATTTACTGCAAGACTTTTGGGAAATTGGCAGCGAGCCAAGTATAATGATAGAGCTTTTACAACAATACGCTACGCTCCCAAAGGATTCGAAAGTGCTTGATTTAGCTTGCGGAAAAGGTGCTGTTTCTGTAAAAATGGCACATCAACTAAAATTACAAATTAAAGGCGTAGACATAATCCCCGATTTTGTAAAGTTTGCGGTGCAAAAAGCCGAAGAATATAGCGTAAGCCATTTGTGTGAATTTGTCATTGGGGGATATTAACGAGGCTGTGTCAGCCGAAAAAGATTATAATGTTGTGATTTTAGGGGCTGTCGGCGATGTGCTAGGCGACCCTCTTGAAACTTTACAAAAGCTGAAATCTACCATTGCAACAAGCGGATATATCTTGATAGACGAGTGCTATCTCCCCGATAATGGCTCGCAAGATGATGTGCAGTATAATAATTACGAGTTTTTAACTAAATCACAATGGGACACCCTGTTTGCCCAATGCGGATTGAAGATTGTAAAGGCAATCACGGGGGACGATTTGGAAGTCATTGACAATCCCGATACCGCAAACGGCATGGCGCATATAACCAAGCGAGCAAATGAGCTTATAGATAAACATCCTAATAAAAAAGAGATATTTGAAGGATACATCCATAGCCAACAAAGGGAATATAATGACCTTGACAACAATCTAGTCCCTGTGGTTTGGCTCTTAAAAAAACTGTAGCGGAGGTTTTCTAATGGGCAAAGTGATTCTCATATGCGGTAAAATAGGCTCAGGCAAAACTACCTATGCCAAAAATTTAGCAAGCAAACTTAACGCCGTTAATATTTCACATGACGAAATTATGCTAGGGCTTTTTGGTGCGGATTTATACACCAAAGATTTAGAACAGTTTCAAAAATACTGTAATTGGGTGGAAGAATATGTAAAGCGCAAAGCGGGTGAGGCCGCAAAAGCGGGTGCAACCGTTATTTGCGAAAATGGTTTTTGGTCTTGCGAAGAGCGCGCCGAACTTCGCAAATTCTACGCTGACATGAATGTGGAGTGCGAAGTTCATTACATTGATACCCCCGAAGAACAAAGAATACAAAATATTGAAAAACGCAACCAACAAGTGCGTGATGGTGATTTGGGGTATATTTTTACACAACATAAAGATATAAACCATTTTTTTGAAGAGCCAAGTGAAAGCGAGATAGATTGTAGGGTCAAATATAATTGATGTCAAGGGATTTGCAACGTATAGTTGCGAAATTTCCACCTAAACTTGCTTGTCAAAATCTTGAAAATAGTGTACAATCGCTTCAAGAATATGGAGGGATATGATGAAAATTGAGGAAAAAATTTTAACTTTGCGTAAACAGCATGGACTGTCACAAGAACAACTTGCGGAAAAAATAGGCGTGTCCCGCCAGTCCATTTCAAAATGGGAACTTGGCGAAGCCTCGCCAGATTTGGGTAATATCGTACGTCTCAGCGAAGTTTTTAACATAAGCACCGACTATTTGTTAAAGGATTTCCCATCAGGCGAAAGCAAAGCCGCCGAACAAACCACGGAAATAAAAGCATCCATTGAGGCCGCTTCAAAAGATATTATAATTAGAAACAGGCGAAGAGGCCGCTTTTCGGTCGATATTTGGCTTTTGGCATTGGTTGCTTTCTTTTTGCTTGGCTATTTTGATTTTTGGCATCCTGGCTGGGTAGTATTTCTCATTGCAATCCCTTTAAGTGCGATAAAGCGTGGAAAATTCATATCTGTGGACATTTGGCTACTCGCCCTCGTCGCTTTTTTCATACTTGGCTTTTTTGGATATTGGCATCCCGGCTGGCTTGTCTTTTTGCTCGCCGCCGCCATCAATGTACCAACAATTCGCATTTCGTCCCGAAACCGCAAAAAATAACAAAAAACTGCTGGTATCACGCCAGCAGTTTTTTGTTATTTTGTTATAGCGAATTAACTTGAAAACACTAACACGAAGTGTTAAAGGATTTTCAAGTCAAATGAACGCCCGGACACCGACGTAGCGTATGAATTTAGTCTGTAAGTGGTTGAAATAACGCTGTAAGTGCCTATTTGCTACACAATATCAATCCAATAAATTTCGGTAATCTTTCCTTCATCTTCATCAAAACCTTCTCTAGCAAGAATCCCGCCATTACGAATGGCAACATGGGCAGAGGCTCTGTTATCTTTGTTGCAAGAAATCATAACTTTATTTAATCCGAGCTTTTTTGCTTCTTCTAAAACGAGGGATAATATCACAGTTCCGTAACCTTTCCATCTCTCCGAGGGGCGTACTCCATACCCAATATTTCCTCCATCTTTTAGCAGTTCTTCCGTCAAATGATGACGCAACTTTGTAGAACCAATGATTCTACCGTCGTCTTCACGAAGCAAAAAGTACACCGCAGCTGAAGTGTCCGTCAATGAGCATTTGATATCTTTTTCAACCATAACATCTCGTAGCCATTTGTCATAATTATCATATTCCAGTAATCCACTACTTCCGTTTATTTCTCTCTCGCCACACTCAATAAATTCTTGCCTATAGTCCATCACTTGCTTTTCATATATTTTTGATGCCTCTACTAACGATACTTTAAGCATAGTACCCTCCAAAACATATATTTTCGCACGTACCATGCTTGCTTGGCAATAAGTGCGCCATCTATTTTGCTGTTCAGCCAGTAAAGTCATATTGTCACAACTTGGTGCTTCTGCCGATGAGGTTATTTGAACTGCGTTATTTCCACCCTTAGCAGTGCGCCTCATAGGATACGCCTGAATCGCGAAATGATTCGGTAATTTAAGTTGTGGTTTTCAGCTTAAATTACATTAATTTTATCCTTTATTCGCCACATCTTCACCACGTTTTTGTGCAATGGCTGCCTGTGCTGCTGCAAGACGGGCAATAGGTACTCTAAATGGCGAACAAGACACATAGTCAAGCCCTAATTTTTGGCAAAACTCAATGGAAGAAGGGTCGCCGCCGTGCTCGCCGCATATGCCCAGTTTTATATTCGGACGGGCTTTACGTCCACGGGCAATAGCAGTTTTCATAAGTTCCCCAACGCCTTTTTGGTCAAGTTTAATTGTTGGGTCTGTTTCAAAAATATTGTGCTCAATATAATCGTTAATAAACTTGCCCGCATCATCACGGGAAAGCCCGTAAGTCATTTGGGTAAGGTCATTTGTGCCAAAGCTAAAAAATTCAGCTTCTTGTGCAATTTCGTCCGCCATTAAGCAAGCACGTGGAATTTCAATCATTGTGCCTATCATATATTCCAAAGTGCCGTCGTAATCCGCCAAAATTGCTTTCGCCGTTTCTTCCACCACGTCTTTAACAAATTTGTATTCCTTTACGTCAAAAGTAAGCGGTATCATAATCTCCGGGCGCACTCTTGTGCCGGTTTTTTGTGCTTCGATAGCCGCCTCAATAATAGCACGAGTCTGCATTTCAGCAAGCTCGGGATAGCTAACTGCAAGACGCAAGCCACGATGTCCCATCATCGGGTTTACTTCATGGAGCATTGCAGACTGCTTTTTAAGCTCCTCAACAGTTTTACCAGCTTCTTTTGCTAAGGTTTCAAATTCCGCATCGGACTTTGGTAAAAATTCGTGCAACGGCGGGTCAAGCAAGCGTATAGTAACGGGCAAGCCGCACATTACGTTAAAAATAGCAAGGTAGTCGGCTTTTTGGAAGGCACGCAGCTCATCACAAGCCGCAAGGCGTTCTTCCTTTGTTTCCGAAAGTATCATCCGTTGCATTTTTGGAATGCGGTCAGCTTCAAAGAACATGTGCTCAGAGCGGGTAAGTCCTATGCCTTGTGCGCCAAATTCTAAAGCCCTTGCTGCCGAATCAGGTGTGTCGGTGTTGGTACGCACTTCCATTGTGCGATGCTCGTCCGCCCATTTCATAAAAATAGCGAAATCATTGGTTATCTTACTTTCAACAGTAGGTAATTGTTCGCCAAAAACCTTGCCTGTCGAGCCGTCCATGGATATGTAGTCACCTTCTTTAAAGGTCATGCCACCCAATGTAAACTGCTTTGTAGTATAGTCCAGCTTAATATCTTCACAACCGCAAATGCACGGTGTTCCCATATCACGTGCAACAATAGCCGCATGGCATGTTGCGCCGCCTTTTGCCGTGAGTATGCCTTTTGCAACCTGCATACCGCCAATATCTTCAGGGCTGGTTTCGTTACGTACCAAAATTACTTCTTCACCACGGGCATGGGCATCCATGGCATCTTGGCTGGTGAAATACACTCGTCCGCTTGCAGCCCCCGGGGATGCTGGTAAGGCTTTACCTATAATGTCAGCGTTGTTCAATGCTTCTGGGTCAAAAATTGGATGCAAAAGCTGGTCAAGCGAGCGTGGGTCAACCATCAAAAGTGCTTCTTCCACAGTAAGCGTACCTTCATTCACCATGTCAATAGCAATACGCAAAGCCGCTTGAGCTGTGCGTTTACCATTGCGGGTTTGTAAAAAGTAGAGCTTGCCTCGTTCAACAGTAAACTCCATATCCTGCATGTCTTTATAATGAGCCTCGAGCTTTTTGGCAAGCGCAATAAATTCGGCATAAACCTCGGGCTTTTCGTCTTTAAGGCAATCTATGGAAAGTGGCGTGCGGATGCCCGCTACAACATCCTCACCTTGAGCATTCATCAAATACTCGCCAAAAATGGCGTTTTCACCGGTAGATGGGTCACGGGAGAAGGCAACGCCTGTTCCAGAATCATCACCCATATTGCCAAATACCATTGATTGCACATTCACAGCCGTTCCCCAGCTATACGGGATGTCGTGGCGGCGGCGGTAAATAAAAGCACGCTCGTTATCCCAAGAGCGAAACACCGCTTGAATAGCTTCATAGAGCTGCTCTTTGGCTTCCATTGGAAAGTCTTCGCCTTTGGCATCTTTGTAAATACCTTTAAACATTTCGGCAATCTCAATCATCTGTTCGCCGTTTAGCTCCACATCTTGCGTAACACCAGCTTTTTCTTTATATTGACGAAAAGCATTTTCAAACAAATGTTTGTCAACATCCATAACAACATCCGCAAACATCATTATAAAACGGCGGTAGCTGTCATACGCAAAGCGTATATCGATATTTTTTGCCATGGCTTCAACTGATTTATCGTTTAAGCCCAAATTGAGTACCGTGTCCATCATGCCGGGCATTGATGCTCGGCTACCAGAGCGAACAGATACCAAGAGCGGATTTTCCTTACAGCCAAAGCGTTTTTCAGTCATATATTCCAAACGTACCATAGCAATGTCAATTTGCTCACGAATGGCATTATCAAGCACTCTGCCTGACGTATTGTAATTTGTGCAGGCTTCTGTTGACACAATAAACCCTTGGGGGATAGGCAAGCCTAAATTTGACATTTCCGCCAAATTTGCCCCTTTTCCGCCAAGCAAATTGCGCATTGCACCATTTCCTTCGCTAAACATGTAAACATACTTGTGAGCCTGATTCATAATAATCCTCCTCGAATGGATGTTACAATAAATTTATGTGATATTTCGTTTGATGCCTAATATTTTAATTTCTCGACAATAAAGTCTTTAAGGTCTGCAACCGCTACGCGTTCTTGCTCCATGCTATCCCGAAAACGCACCGTTACGGCATTATCTGCTGGGGTTTCTTCATCTCCTACAGTTTGAAAGTCAACTGTGATGCAAAATGGCGTACCAATTTCGTCGTATCTGCGGTAGCGCTTTCCAATGGAGCCAGCATCATCGTAATCTACTGCAAAATAGGCAGAAAGCTCGTCGCAAATTTCAAGAGCCTTTGGTGAAAGTTTTTTGGAAAGCGGCAGTACGGCGGCTTTTATTGGAGCAAGTGCTGGGTGCAAGCGCAAAACTGTGCGAATATCAGGTTTTTCAGCGTTAGGGTCGCCCACCACTTCTTCGTCATAGGCATCACAAAGCACCGCAAGCAGAAGACGGTCTGCCCCCAATGACGGCTCTATAACATATGGGAAATATTTTTCATTTGCTTCTTGGTCAAAATACAGCATGTCTTCATTTGAATGGGTGTCGTGGGCGGCAAGGTCGTAATTTGTGCGGTTTGCAATGCCCCAAACTTCGCCCCAACCAAAGGGGAACAAATATTCAATGTCAAAGCAACCAACAGAATAATGCGCCCTTTGTTCTGGCGTTTGCTCGTAAAGGCGGATATTTTCAGCTTTCAGGCCAATGCCAAGCAGCCATTTATGGCAAAAGTCCACCCAATGCTCGAACCATTTGTCTGCTTCCTGCGGGCTGGTAAAAAATTCTAGCTCCATCTGTTCAAACTCACGGGTGCGGTAAATATAATTGCCCGGTGTAATCTCGTTGCGAAACGCTTTGCCAATTTGGGCAATGCCAAAAGGTACTTTCTTACGGCTTGTACGCAACACATTTTTAAAGTTGGTAAAGATACCTTGAGCCGTTTCTGGGCGCAAATACACCACATTTTTGCTGTCTTCCACCACACCTGCGTGGGTTTTGAACATAAGGTTAAACTCACGGATGTCGGTAAAATTGTGTTTACCGCAAGTAGGACAGGCAATCTTGTGTTCATCAATTATACCTTTTAGCACATCTTTGCCTATGCCGTCCACAGTAGTAATGCCTGTGACCTTGCCAGGGTTTGCTTCCATAAAACCTTCTATTACGTGGTCGGCACGATGACGCTCTTTGCAGTCTTTACAATCCATCAAAGGGTCGCTAAAACCGCCCACATGCCCGCTGGCTTCCCAAACCTTACTATTCATCAAAATGCTGGCATCCAAGCCCACGTTAAGCGGGTTTTGCTGCACAAATTTTTTCCACCATGCCGCCTTTATATTGTTTTTAAGCTCCACGCCAAGAGGCCCGTAGTCCCATGTAGACTGCAATCCGCCATAAATTTCGCTTCCCGAGTATATAAAGCCCCTGCCCTTTGCGAGGGCCGCAATTTTTTCCATAGTTTTTTGCATAACGTCATCTCCTTAAAATTTTGCAAATTTTGCATTGCGCAACGTAAGCACTAAAATTGTGGCAAGCAAAGCATTGACAATGAGCTCTATACCTCCATTTGCCGCACCTATACCAAAGAGCCAAGTAGCAGGTTCACCTAAAATCCCAAATTCTGACATTTGATTTGCAATAGGCGGTCCAAAATTTGCCAAAATAGGTCCTCCATTACGAAGGGGGGCAACATGCCATAAATAAATACTGCCCAAAACAAGTATGGTATTTGTCACCGACCCCACCGCAGCGGAAATGGCAACCGCAAGGGGTATTTTGTCAAAGGTTTTTGGCAATGGCAAAGACATTAGACCTTTAAAAGCCAACCATACCATGACTGCTATCATCAATCGAGGCAAAATTGATACGAGCGGGTTTAAAAAAAATGGCGAAAGGGCATTTACAACGAACAAAGCACGCACCAAAGACGCAATGCCCCCGACAAAAGCCACGACAAGACCCGGTTTTAACCCCAACATTATTGTGGTAATTATAACAGGTAAAAATGCAATGGTAGCAGAAACAGCAGGCAACACAATAGTACCCACAAAAGGAAACGACATAACAATAACAATGCCGCACATAATGCCAGTTACAGTAAGGGTTCTAGTTTTCTCCCGGTTTTTTTCGGTAATACTTTTGCTTGTATTTGACATCCAAACACTCCTAAATTTCAATTTTCCATGATTATATTACAGTATGACGTTAAAGTCAACACACATTTCTCGCATCAAGTTTGCCCACAAACAAATATATCCCCAAAGCAGCAACGAAACCATTTACCGCCAATACATTGCTAAAACGTTGAAACACCCCAAAATATTCAGGAGGCGCAACTGCTGTGCCTATTCCCCCAACGAGCATAAGGGCAAGGGAAGCTGCTGCGCATATTGCCAACGAAACAAAGCCCTTTTTGCGAAAACCACCTATAATAATTAAAGTAAGCGATATTATTGACATCAACACCACAATCGGCAACACAACGTACATATGCATTATATCCTGCAACTCTTCTCCGCCGCCGCTTAATGAAAGCGGAAACATAGCAAAGCCTACAATAGACACCCAAAACATAATAGCAAAAATATAAATACCAGACCGCAGAGTTTTGTTTAATTTGCCTTTAACAGCAATACAAACAGCCGAAAGACAAACAACACCAGCCACACCATAAAATGCCGAAAGCTGGTGCCATAGCGAAAGAGAAGGCGCGTCTGCCGCAGACAAATCACTGACTGCGCGACTCATCCAATCATAATCAGGGTATGCTGACGGGGCAAATACAACCGCCGCCAAATATGACACAAAGCTCACCAAACCAAGTAAACCCATCCAATTTGCAAGCGTTCTATTTGAGGTGTCCACGAATAACCTCCATGATTTTATCAATATCCTCTCGGCTTACATCATTGTGGGTAGCAAAACGGTACAAGCCTTTGCTAATTCCATTTATTTTAATGCCATTTTTATCCATATATACTGGGAAAGCAGCATGGTCAAAGCCCTCACGCTCTATTGCAAAAAAAATCAAATTAATATCCCGTTTTGTAAAATCAACAGAAATGCCCTCGATTTTGTCAAGTTGCACCGCTAAATTATCAGCATTTTCGTGGTCAACATTCAATCGTTTTGTCATTTTGTCAAGAGCTATTATGCCCGCCGCCGCCAATATTCCCGCTTGCCGCATACCACCGCCAAGCATTTTGCGGTTTCTGCGTGCTTTTGCGATGAAGTCCGCCTCGCCAACCAAAAGCGAGCCAATAGGTGCGCAAAGTCCTTTTGAGATGCAAAACATAAGGCTGTCGCAATATTTTGCAATCTCTGCCGCTTCTACGCCAAGATGGGTTGAAGCGTTAAAAATTCTTGCACCATCCAAATGGATGGGGATGTTGTGTTTTTTAGCTTCGTCGTATGCCGCTTTCATATCCTCTACAGAAACCACCCTGCCGCTGCCCAATGCATTTTCAAGGCACAAAAGCCCCGTGGACGGAAAGTGGATATCAGCTCCACGCACAAGCTCAGAAATATCATTAGGACGAATAATTTCGTCTGCATTATCCACAAGGGCGTAGTTTACCCCCGCCAATACAGCAGGTGCTCCCGCTTCATATGCTACAATATGCGCCTTTTTCGCTACAATAATTTCGTCTCCCCGTTTTGTGTGAGTCATTATCGCAATTTGGTTCGCCATTGTGCCGCTTGGACAAAACAAAGCCGCCTCTTTGCCGCACATCTGCGCCGCAAGCCTTTCAAGTTCTTTTACCGTCGGGTCGTCCACATAGACATCATCCCCGCAAACCGCCGTAACCATTGCCTGCCGCATCTCTTCGATTGGTTGTGTAACTGTGTCCGAGCGCAAGTCTATATATCTCATGGCTTTTCCCCATTTCCACAAATATTGTCAGAAATATTATAATCTAACGAACATCAAAAATCAATAAAAATTTTGTTTGTTTTGCTGTTGAAAACTAAATGAAAAAGGTGTATAATATTGAAGTGTATAAATTTTGGAAATTTAGTAACCACAAATTAACTCCAATCATAATTTCTTTTGTCGCACGGCTCTCGATGCTTTGCCCAAAAATACGGGCAAAGCATCTGCCGCCTACCACGCCAAGAAATTGGATTGGAGTAAACCTGTGCTTACTTTACCTAGGAGGAAATATATATGTTTGCGAAAGATTTGGGGATAGACCTTGGCACAGCCAACACACTGGTTTTTGTTAAAGGCAAGGGTATTGTTATGAATGAGCCGTCTGTTGTAGCTGTAAACACTGACTCTAATGAGGTGCTGGCGGTCGGAAACGAAGCAAAAATGATGATAGGCAGGACTCCCGGTAATATTGTCGCCATTCGCCCAATGAAAGACGGTGTTATAGCGGATTATGAAACTACGCAGGCAATGTTAAAATATTTTATTCGTAAAGCCATCTCTAAAACCATGTTTACATCTCGCCCACGGGTTGTTGTTTGCATCCCCGCAGGTGTTACGGAGGTAGAAAAGCGTGCAGTTATGGAGGCAACCATAGCCGCAGGCGCAAAGCCTACTGGAGCTTTTTTGATAGAAGAGCCGATGGCGGCGGCTATTGGTGCGGGCTTGCCTGTTGAAGAGCCGACAGGCAGCATGGTCGTTGACATTGGCGGCGGCACTTCAGAAATTGCCGTCATATCCCTTGGAGGTATTGTTGCTTCAAAGTCCCTTCGTGTTGCGGGGGACGAATTGGACGAATATATAATATCATATGTAAAGCGGGAATACTCTCTTGCAATAGGCGAACGCACAGCAGAAGAAGTGAAAATCAACATCGGCAGCGTGTTTAGCCCAGACCCCAACCTAAAAATGGACATTCGTGGAAGAGATTTGATAACAGGCCTGCCAAAAACGGTCACTATTTCTAGCGATGAGGTCGGTCACGCCGTCTACGAGCCTGTAAATGCTATTTTGGACGGCATTAAAGTTACCTTGGAAAGAACCCCGCCAGAACTTGCTTCAGACATTATGGAGGCTGGTATTATGCTTACAGGCGGCGGGGCATTAATCGGTGGTCTTGACAAGCTAATTTCTGTCGAAACAGGTATGCCTGTGAATATTGCGGATGAACCGCTAAATTGCGTTGCGCAAGGCACGGGTCTTGTGCTTGACCATATCAATGACTTAAAAAGCAATGTACTTATAAGCTCTAAAAAATTGCGCATGTAGTTAAAATTTTACGATATAAACGGAGTTAAGGGATTGCATGGACTTTTTGCAGCGTTACAAAAAATGGTTTATAATAGGGCTAATGGCTTTGTCGGTTGTTATGATGGCGTTTACGGGACGCAACGGCTACCAACAGGGCTTTTTGCGCTCGGCTTTTGGCACAGTGGTGACAAGCGGTCAAAGCCTATTTTCTAGTATCGGCAACTGGTTTTCTGACCGATGGAATTTTTTTACATCCATGAATCAATTACATCACGAAAATCAAAGATTGCTGTCGGAAATTGATAGACTGGAAGCTCAGTTGGCTCAACAGCTACATTTGCAAGAGCAAGTCCGCAATTATGCAGAGCTTCTTAACATGCGCCTTCTTTATGACGATTATGCGATGTTGGGTGCAGATGTAATATCGCATAACCCGTCAAACTGGTCATCCACCGTCATCATAAACCGTGGAGCAAACGACGGTATTTCCGTCGGTATGGCGGTAATTGCTTCTGGCGGTTTTGCAGGACGAATAGAATCCGTAGGTCCTAATTATTCTGTAGTCGCAATGCTTATAGAAGATGCCGTCGCAGTTTCAGCGCAAAGCCGCCGTACAGGCGAGCTTGGTATTGTTCGTGGAGATGTAAATCTTTCATCCTATGGACTTTTGCGTATGAATTATATTACCGAAACGGCCGACATAAATATTGGGGATGAGATTATAACAAGTTCCATTTCATCAATGTTTCCGCCGGGCATACTTATTGGTCGTGTTGAAGAAGTCGGAACGGTCGTTGGCGGTATGCGTTACGCAATTATTCGGCCCGCCGTTGACTTTTCGAGCGTTACAAGTGTATTAATCATCACAGATATTTTTGATTAGAGCCTGTTTAGTATCTCGCTTTCGATAGATTTTCGAGCGTTTTTTCGTCAGGGCGTTTTCATACTAATCCCATTTAAAATCATGGACTGCTCTCCTTCGCTATTCCCAAACGCCTTGCGTTTGGGGCTCAGTCGGCACTC
>Ga0136643_10002489_pt1 | contig 23936 bp, 24 predicted proteins | sample TergutLab28metaG_FD_96883 | JGI IMG/M metagenome (GOLD analysis project Ga0136643, IMG submission 96883) | Labiotermes labralis P1 segment gut microbial communities from Petit-Saut dam, French Guiana - Lab288 P1 (version 3) (version 3) | ecosystem: Host-associated > Arthropoda: Insects >... | reverse complement strand
CAATTTGTTGTCATCAAAGGGAGGAAAAGCCCAAGCGCTTTGTAAAGAGGTGGTGCAAATTTTTGCATGACCAGCTCTACAAGCTGTACAAGAGAAGCAACAACAAGAATAAAAGCTACTGTTTGCAGAAAAGTAACATTTAAGGGAACAAGTATATAGGCCTGTATAGCCCATGTAACAAGAGTTGCCATAGTTGCTACAAATGTAACTGCAAATCCCATCCCTACGGCAGATTCAACATTTTTGGATACACCTATAAAAGGGCACATCCCAAGAAACTGTGTTAAAACTAAATTACTTATAAGTATATAAGTAATTATGATCGTAACATAAGTCATTCTATTTCTCCTATTTTTTGTTATAAGCACAATTACACTTTGCCGGTTTGGCACTAGCGCAAAAAAAAAGTAGAGAACTTCTATCAATAAAAAAGCTCTCCACCCTAAAGCTCAAAACTTGAAAGCAGTTGCCTGCCCAACCGGATAAAATTACAATATTAAATGTTAAGAATATTATGCATTTAGTAAGAAAAAAGTCAATATTTTTTGGAACAGGACAAGCAAAATTTTAGCTTAGAACAAAAAAACTACTATAATTCTCTCGGCAGATCCTGGTTATTCCTAATCTTAGCCATAATTGGCACGATTTTTGCCCCGTGCTGCCTATGACTCTGCGCCTTGACAAATGTTTGCCACTTGTTTAGCGTAAAAACAAAAAAACGGAGAGCTTTTTGAACCAAATCAGCAATAAAATTGAATTTTTACTTAATGAAATATATGCTAAATACCATAAACCAGAATATATAAATCCAGATCCTCTTGTTTTTGTAAAAAAGTACAACAAATTAAAAGACCGGGAAATAGCAGGACTTATTGCATCTTCGCTTGCTCTGGGGCAAGTAAACCTTATTATGAATGCAGTAGATAAAGTGTTGTCAAAGTTTAATTCGCTTTTTAGTGAAGTAAAATCTTTGAAACATAAAGATTTTGAAAATATTTTTGATGGATTTAGTTATCGCTTTTTTAAAACTTCCCACATTGCAGGATTTCTTTCTGGCATAAATTTTATAATCAATAAGTATGGCTCTGTGGGAGATTGCTTTAGAAAAAAATATAAAATAGAAGATTCTTATATCAATGCCATACATTCTTTTAACAGGGAATTTCTGGAAAACTGCCAGTCGAACCCCGGAATATTGATTACAGAATCATGGAAGGGGAGCCCGTTTAAGCGCTTTAATCTATTCTTGCGATGGATGGTAAGGTGTGATGAAATAGACCCCGGTGGATGGGATTTTATAGATAAAAGTAATCTGATTGTTCCGCTCGATACTCACATGATACAAATAGGAAAATATCTTGGTTTTTCTGAAAGGACTTCTTCTTCGCTCAAAAAAGCAATTGAAATAACAGAAGGTTTTGGAAAATATGATAAATCCGACCCTGTAAGGTTTGATTTTAGCCTTACAAGACTTGGAATTCATCCAGATTTAACAATGGAAACTTTAAAAACCCTGATGGGAAATAAATGAAAAGGGGTTTTTGGAGAAAATCGTTCTTTCTATTTTATAGTTTATAGTGCATAATTAATTGAAGGGGTATTAAATGAAAAAATATACTTGTGATGCTTGTGGCTATATTTATGATCCAGAAACAGGTGATTCTGACAATAATATAGCGGCTGGAATACCTTTTGAAAAACTGCCACAGGATTGGGTCTGCCCTCTTTGCAGCGCGACAAAAGATATGTTTTCACCAGATTAAGCCTATTGAATAGTAAAATTGGTATGTAGCAACATACCAATTTTAATTTTTATAAATAACACTGCCAGGAGGTACAGAAGTGGTAACCCATGTATTTCCTCCTATTATAGAGCCTTTTCCTATAACAGTTTTTCCCCCAAGAATTGTAGCATTTGCATAAATAATTACATCATCTTCGATATCTGGATGCCTTTTTTCTCCAACTCTGGGTTTCCCTTCTTTATCAAAAGGAGATAAAGCCCCAAGAGTCACCCCCTGATATAGTTTTACCTTTTTTCCTATTGTGGTTGTTTCTCCAATAACAACCCCTGTGCCATGGTCAATAAAAAAACTTTCTCCGATTTTTGCGCCAGGATGAATATCAATCCCTGTTTTTGAGTGCGCTCTTTCAGACATGATCCGGGGGATTATTGGAACACCGCTTTTATAAAGTTCATGCGCTATTCTATGGGTTGCAATTGCTTCAATATATGGATAGCTTAAGACTATTTCATCTAGCGATGTTGCTGCAGGGTCACCATCTTTTGCAGCCCTTATATCTGTAATAAGGGCTTTTCTTACCTCAGGCAAGGCTTTTATAAGATCAGAAAGAGCTTTTCCTGCCCGTTGTTCACAGTCGCAATCCTGACACTTTTTATCATCACACATAAAATTAAAGCTATCTTTTAAATGTTTAATAAATCTATAACTTACATAACGGAGTTGTTCGCTAATATGCTGATTTATATTTTCAAGCGTAATATTATCTTCGCTAAAGCAACCTGGAAAAAGAACAGAAAGCAGGGTATCAAGTATGTCATAAACCCCCTCTCTTCCTGATCGTCCAAGCTCCTCGCCAACTGTTACGTGATAATCTTCTTTAATGCTTTTTTCAAGCATATTTGATATTTCCGGAATTGTTTCACTCAAAAGATGTTTGATACTCATGGTTTCAAGATAGTAAAATAATTTGTAAAATTCAATATTTTTATTTAAAAAAGGGGGCATGTTGTTTCGGAGAAATCTGGCAGGGAATAAAAAAGGCTGCCCAGCAAACCACTGAGCAGCCTTTTGATTTTATAAGGTTCTTAAAACCTTAACTTTTATTAAAGACCCCAGTAGTTTTTAAGCATTGGAGCAATTACAAGAGATACTACTGCCATAAGCTTTATCAGGATATTGAGAGAAGGACCGGAAGTATCTTTGAACGGGTCACCTACTGTATCGCCTACAACTGCAGCTTTATGAGCCTCTGTGCCTTTGCCGCCATCAGCTTCAATCATTTTTTTCGCATTATCCCATGCGCCGCCAGTGTTTGACATAAAAATTGCAAGAACAACTCCGGATGCTGTAACACCAACAAGCAGACCAGCAAGCATTTCTACGCCGCCGAGAAACCCTACAAGAATAGGTGTAATAACTGTAATAATACCGGGAAGCATCATTTTCTTTAATGCTGCTGTTGTGCTTATATCAACACATCTTTTATAGTCAGGAATCTCTTTATCCTGTAAGATGCCTGGTTTTTCCCTGAACTGTCTTCTAACTTCTTCGATCATTGCAAAAGCTGCTTTTCCTACTGCTGTCATTGAAAGAGCAGAAAAGAGGAAAGGAAATACTGCTCCAAGCAAAATACCTGAGATAACAAGAGCGCTAGTAAGGTCAATAATATCTAATCCAATTGTTTGTTTAAAAGCTGTAAAAAGGATAATAGCTGTAAGCGCTGCAGAACCAATTGCAAACCCTTTTCCAATAGCTGCTGTTGTATTTCCTACTGCATCGAGTTTATCAGTAATAACTCTTACTTCATGAGGAAATCCTGCCATTTCTGCCATACCGCCTGCATTATCTGCAACCGGACCATAAGCATCAACCGCAAGCTGTATACCAAGTGTAAGAAGCATTCCAAGTCCTGCCATACCAATGCCATAAAGCCCTGCTATAAGATAACTTGAAAAAAGCGCTCCGGTAATAAGAACAACTGCCGGAAAGCATGAAAGCATTCCTACGCCAATACCTGTAATAATTGTTGTTGCAGGACCTGTTTCGCATGATTTAACTATTGAATTAACAGGTCTTTTGTGTGTTCCAGTAAAATATTCTGTAATAAGCCCAATCCCTACGCCTGCTGCAAGACCAATTATAGATGCCAGAGCCACATTCATGGCGCCAAATCCATTCCCAAATGTTTCATTGCCTAAAAGATAAAAACAAACAGGAAAAGTTAATGCTGCTGCAATAATCGCAGCTCCAAAAGAGCCAATATTAAGAGATGTTTGTGGATTTGAGTTTGGTTTTGCCTTTACCATAAATATACCAATGAAAGAAGCAATAACTCCTACAACACAAAGAAGAAGAGGAAGAGCAACTAATTTGAATCTAACTGCATCTGTTGCTATCATTGCAGCTCCAAGAACCATTGTTCCAATAATAGCGCCTACATAAGATTCAAAAAGGTCTGCGCCCATGCCTGCAACATCACCAACATTATCGCCAACATTGTCAGCAATAACAGCAGGGTTTCTTGGATCATCTTCCGGGATACCAGCTTCAACTTTTCCTACAAGGTCTGCTCCTACGTCAGCAGCTTTTGTAAAAATACCGCCGCCAACTCTTGCAAAAAGCGCTATAGAAGAAGCTCCAAGCGCAAAACCAGACAGGATTGGAAGAATCGTATCTGAAATATCATTGATTGTGTTACCGATAATATTGACTGCTACTATAAAAACAATAAAAATCCCCAAAAGAGCAAGTCCTACTACGCTCATCCCCATTACAGAACCGCCTGCGAATGCTACTTTGAGAGCGCCTGTAAGCCCTGTTTTTGCAGCAGCAGTTGTTGTTCTGGCATTTGCTACAGTTGCAACTTTCATGCCAATAAAGCCGGCAAGAGCAGAACATGTTGCTCCGATTATAAATGCGCCTGCCTGAAGCCTTAGAAATCCCTGGTTTGCAACACCCAGAAATACAGCTACTAAAATTACAAATGGTACAAGTGTTTTATATTCTCTTGAGATAAAAGCCATTGCGCCATCTGCAACATAACCATTGATTTTTTTAAGCTTTTCGTTTTCAATTGGTCTTTTATAGATCCATTTTGTTCTAATGAACGAATAAATCAGAGCAATTGCGCTGCCCATAATCACTATACTAAGTACTAATTCGATGTCCATAAACCCATCCTGTTTTTTGATTTTTTTTATATGAATTGAAACTTATACTATTATATAACTAATAAAATGTTCAATATATAAACAAAAAAAATGCAGAAATTCATCTATCTTTCCATATTTTCAAGTGAAATTTAGAAAAATTGATAAAAAAATATTTAAACAAAAAATCTTGTTGATGTTAGCTTTTTTCTAAGGAAATATAGAAGAATTGGAACAATATCGCTACGAAGAAGATATGTTATTACCTTCTTATCAGGCTCTTCGTCACAGGCTCCTGGAATTTTCCGAAAAGACGGGTGTCTTATATGCTTATTATATACGCCCACATGGAAATAGGCTTTATTACATCATTGACAATGATTTTGACGAAGAAACACGAGTGGGTCTGGATACCCCGCATTTTTACGCAGATGAAATTCCCTGGATTTTACCTGTGCTGGAAGGGCAAAGTGTTTGTTCAGGGTTAGGAAACTATACTCCTGACTGGGAAGGCTTATTAAGCGCCTTTGTGCTGCCATGGGTGGAAGCATCAGCATGGAAAGTGGGTATGGCAAAGGGAGCGCTTTCACAGTTGTCATTCCTCAAGGTGTTGAATCTGAGGAGTTGTTTTCAGAAGCAAAGGATCAGGACGGTAAGACTAATACAGCAGATATAATCCGGTTTTCCCTTGAGAATGCAAGAATTCTTGTTGTGGACGACATCCCTGCTAATTTAAAAGTTGCCATTGGTTTGTTATCGCCTTACCGTGCAAAGGTTGACACTTGCATCAGCGGGGCAAAAGCAATAGAACTTGTAAAGCAACAGAAATATGATCTGGTGTTTATGGATCACATGATGCCTGAGATGGATGGTATTGAAGCAACAGCGCGCATCCGCGCTCTGGGGAAACAGGTTCCCATTGTTGCATTGACAGCTAACGCAGTTGTCGGGATGAGGGAAGTGTTTTTGGAGAAAGGCTTCAATGATTTTCTTGCTAAACCAATAGATGTAGTCAGGATGGACGAGATTCTTGACAAATGGATACCAAAGGAAAAAAATACACAGCATGACAGCAATAGCAAATGAGAAGCCCATGAGTGTTCCTGTATTCATTGACACTGAAGGGGAAAATAAAAATCCCGCGTAGATCATAATGTTATGCGATATTTTTCTGAATTACTGGAAACATTAATCAAATAAATTCTTTAGAGGCAAATCTAATGCCTTTGTAATTTTTACTATTACATCAACTGAAGGAACTATTCGTTTGCTCTCAATATAATATAGGTGGCTGTGCGAAATACCTACTTCATTTGCCAAATTTAATAAGGAAATCTTTTTTTCTTGCCTTTTTTTGCGGATTTTTTCTAAAATTTTCTCGGTTTCTCTCTCCATGACCATTGACTCTAAAAATAGAGTGGGTGTATATTTTTCACAACTCTAAATATAGAGTGTTTGTATTGAAATATGAAGATAATACCCATGTTATCGGGGTGTGTTGACAAAGAATTTAAGCGAAGAATTTAAGGAGGAAAAACAAACACATGGACACAAATTTTTTAAATGGAGTTGAAGCAGGAATCGCAAAAGAAGTAGGAAAGAAAAGCAAATTGCAAAAATGCATCGAGAGAGGAATCGGAGCCGTAGCAATCCCTTTGGCACTTGGTGCATGCGGAGACCCGGCAGCAATCGAAAATGGTAACGGCTATGGAAATGGCGGTAACGGGGGCACGACATTACCCACAAAAACAAACGCCGAGGTCGCCCAACTAATCCGCGACTACAAGGCCGACATGTTCGCAAATAGGGTGGATCTCGTGAACGAGGCATGGGCGCGTGCTGACGGTGATATATTCCGAATGGATGTTATGATTGGGAATGTTGTTGACTGGAGAATCGGTGCAAAAAAAGATAAACTTGCAGAAAGATATCGCAAGGACATTGGCTCGATAACTCGCTTGCGGCAAACCCATGATAACTTTACTCCGGATATATTAAAATTGGAATCGGTAAACGTAACCGTGGATGACCGCGATGCTGTAAATCCAAATCCGTTGCTTCGAATCCCGAACTTAGGATGGGTAAATAGACTTGAGTCACTTGACGCAGGAGTACAAGTTACTCGCTTACGTCACAGCGGCATCAACATGCAAGTTTGGGATGATATGCAAAAGTAGTTAAAAACGGTTGACTAAAAAAAATTATTGACTGGGAAAGCCAGGACCATGGCTTTTATTAAGGAAAATATATTAGATTATATTTACGGAAGCTCTTGTATTAAAAAAACCTCTCGTAGAATTGCAAAATCAGTATTTGATTGTTCTCTTGACCGAAGCAATAATAATATATTAATATTTGATTTATAAAAATACTGGCGAAAGCTGGAGGTTGAAACAGATGATTTGGAATCCGGATGCTGAACAAGCTGATCCAAAAGATATGAGACAGCACCAAATTGAAAATTTAAGAAAACTGGTTGAACTTGTTTATAACAGAGTCCCTTTTTATAAAAAGAAATTTGATCAGGCAAATATAAAACCTGAAGATATTAAAACTCTGGAAGATATTCAAAAAATTCCATTTACAACAAAAAATGAACTTAGGGAAACATATCCGTATGGACTTGTTGCTACTGATATGGAAGAAATCGTTGAACTCCATGCTTCTTCCGGCACAACAGGTACCCCTGTTGTAGATGCTTATACAGAAAAAGATATTGATATCTGGTCAGATTCAATGGCAAGAACCCTTTCAATGGCAGGGGCAACGCATAAAGATATTATACAAAATGCATTTGGATATGGGCTTTTTACAGGCGGTCTTGGAGTCCACTACGGAGCAAGAAGAATGGGCGCGCATATTGTCCCTATTTCCGCAGGCAATACTCAAAGACAAATTGCTGTAATGAGGGATTTTGGCGTATCTATTTTAACATGCACCCCTTCTTATTCGCTCTATCTCGCAGAAGCTGCAAAAGAGATGGGAGTTGATTTTAATAAACTCAAACTTAGAGCAGGCTGCTTTGGGGCAGAACCCTGGAGCAATGATATGAGGCTCGAAATAGAAGATAAACTAAGCATCAGCGCTCATGATATTTATGGCCTTACAGAAATAATCGGTCCTGGAGTTTCTGCGGAATGTGAAGCAAAAAACGGACTTCATATAAACGAAGATTACTTTTACCCCGAAGTTATAAATTCAGAAACAGGAGAAGCTCTGCCGGAAGGGGAAAAAGGGGAGCTTGTATTTACAACGCTCACAAGAACAGGAACTCCTATTCTAAGATACAGGACAAGGGATATAACATATCTTTTCAGGGATAAATGTTCATGCGGAAGAACAACCATCAAAATGCACAGATTATATGGAAGAAATGATGATATGATGATCATACGCGGAGTAAATGTCTTCCCGTCCCAGATCGAAGAAATTCTTGTTCAGATCGAAGGGACAGAACCGCATTACCAGATAATATTAAGCAGAGGGGAAAATCACCTTGATGAGATCGGTATAGAAGTGGAAGTTATGGAAAGCTTTTTTTCAGATGAAACAAGAAAAATGGAAGAACTTAGAAAAAAAATTACTGAAACTGTTAAGTCAAGACTTGGAATTAGTGCTAGAATCAAGTTGGTTGAGCCAAAAACAATTGTCAGAAGCGAAGGGAAAGCAAAAAGGGTTATTGACAAAAGGAAAATATAAAAAACCCCACCCATTAGGGCGTGGTTTTTTGTTCCGAAAGGTATGGATTTTATGCGGGTTGTTAAATCCGCTGACGGAATAGAAAGGAGTTTGTTATGCCAATAAATCAAATATCTGTTTTTCTTGAAAATAAATCGGGCAGGCTTGCAGAAGTTACAAAAGTTCTTGCAGAAGCAGAAATAAATATAAGAGCAATGACAATTGCAGATACCGCAGATTTTGGGATACTGCGTATTGTTGTAAATAATACTGATAAAGCGTGTCAGGCTTTTGAAAAAAATGGTTTTACAGTAAGAATAACAAAAGTTTTGGGAATTGAAATAGAAGACAAACCAGGCGGCCTGCATAAAGTTATGGAAATTTTTAAAGAAAATGGCGTTAGTATTGAATATCTTTATGCTTCGATTGAAGGCAATAAACATCCTGTTGTTATATTTAAAGTAGAAGATATTGAACTTGGGCTTCAAATAGCAAAAAGGAATTCGCTTGTTACTGTATCAGACTTATAGTGTTAAAATTTTTAAAAAAATCTTTTATATAGCTTGTCTTGCTTTTTTTTTGATTTCTATTTTTTCCTGCAGCAGAGAAGCCCCATCTTATAGAGACATTAATAGAGCAGAGTTGGCAATGTGGAGCGAGGCCGAAGAATCGCAGTTAGGCGCAAGCGCAAGGCGTTTTGAAAGCGATGCAGTAGCCGGGAGAAGTCGTGACGATGCAGTAGCTTTTGCGCCTGCGCCTGCTCTTGCAGCAGAAAGAGCAACGTTTTCTTTGCTTGCGAGTAGCGCAGTACAGCAGCTCCAGGAACCGCAGGCCAGAAAAAGAATTTTCTCTGGTGGTTGTACCATACGAACAACATCTTTTGCAGCAGGGATTCTGGAAGTTTCCGGCATAGCAAGAAAATATAATGGATGGGTCGACTCCTCTTCGGATAATAATATAACAATAAGAGTTCCAGCGGAAAATTTCAGAGAAGCATTTGACGCGATTCTTTTTGGAAGAGATGTTGTTGATAAGTTTGAAGAAGCAAATGATGTAACAGACCAGTATTCAGATCTTACAACCAGACTTGCAGCTCTTAATAGTACAAGGCAGCGTCTTGGAAATTTGCTTGCAGCAGAAACTGATACAGAAAGAAAAGTTCCTATTTTAAGAGAAATAAGAAGGATCGATGATCAGATCGAAAGAATAAGGGCAAATCTTGAACACCTTAGTAGAGCTATAGCTTATTCAACAATTACAGTAACCTTTATTCCCTATAGCCATGAAATGCCTCACAATACCAGAACAGTTTTTAGATGGGTAGATTCGCTTGATCCATTTTCAGTAACAATACCTAATGTGTTTAGAAGAGTTATTGTTTCACTTCCCGAAGAGTTTGCGGTTTTAAGAACACGCCGCATCAGGTATTTTCATGCTGAAGCTGCAGATGGAACGATTTTTAGGATAGGGACTGTAAGGAACAATCCAGAAGGTGACAGCTCATTCTGGCGCAGGACAGTTATCCATAATATTGGAGCAAGATTTTCTGGATATACCGAAGCTGAAGCAGGTGATGTTAAGTATGTGCTGTTTACGCCAAAAGCAGGAATGGACTACAGGTATCTTGTTGGCACTGTTATTAAAAGAAAACTTATTTATGTTATTGAGGTCTACTTTCCTGACAGTAGTAGCTACGAAAGATGGAAGGACTCTATAAACGAGTCGCTTGGGGAGCTTAGGATAAGATGAAGATACTTAAATATATTTTTTCTGTTTTAGTATTTATGTTTTTGATTAATTTTCAGGGCCTCGCGCAAACAACCGCGCAGACAACTTCTGCACAGGCTGCACCTCCAAAGCTTTCAATAAATATTTTTGCAGAATTATCAGTGGCAGACTCTGGCAGAGCTGTCCAGATTTTTGCTGACTATTCTGATTCTGTTGGCGGGTTTTATATAAGAAAAACCAATAACAGTATTTCTCTCCGCTTGCCTGCATCTGAAGGAGCGGTGGGCAAAATAGAAAATATTTTAAAAGAAAATGGAACTTTGATCAGATATAACATCAATACCAATGATATTGGAAATGAATATCTTGTATTGCAAAGACAACTTGATTCAAGAAGAAGACTGCTTTCTGAGTACAACAGACTTATGACTTCTGCTGCTTTTTCAAGTACATTAACACTTGAGAGAGAGCTTATGACTGTTATTGCTGAAATGGAAAATCTCCAGGGAAGGATCAACCGAATGGATAATGAATATAGATTCCTTAGGCTTGATATAAACTTTTTTTCAGAAGAAGCAAGGAGGCCACCGGTTGCAAGAAGGTCTTCTTTTGACTGGATAAACAGAATAAATTTCTTTAACTTTGTTGGCGGGCATTATGCAGAATAATAAAATAAAAATGGTTTTTCTTCTTTTTATATTATTGCTTGTTATTTCCGGGTGTGGCCGCGCTTTTAGAGCAGAAGTACCTTCGGGATTTGCAGTATCAAAAGAAAACAGAAATTTTTTAATATATTCTCCTGATGGATTTAAGATGGGAGTAAAGACAGAAAGAAACAATCCCAGAAGAGATCTTTTATTTTGGTACGAGGCCCTTAAAACACATCTTGGAAATAATGGCTATTTTTTGTTTGATGAAACTTCTTTTAATTCTGTAAATCTGGAATGGAAAAAAATTACATGGCTTATGCCAATGAACCATGATTATTATAAATATATGACTGCTGTTGCTGTAAAGGGTCGCAGGATTTATATTGTTGAAGCAACAGGAGAACAAAATCTTTTCAATAATTATGAAGAAGATATAAAAAAAATTATCTCTTCCATTTCTGCCAGACGATGATTATAGGTGGTGAATAATGGGTAATGAAAAAGTGCAGGAACAAAAAAATCCAAATCTTAGAAAACTTTTTATAATAGACACAAATGTTTTTATACATAAAAGCGATGCTCTTTATTCATTCAAAGATGCAGATGTTGTTATTCCCATGCCTGTGCTTGAAGAGCTTGACAAACTTAAATCATCAAGCGATGAGAGGGGGCGAAGTGCGAGGCAGGCAATAAGGATCCTTGACTCTATTGGCAAGCATGGGGATTTAAGTAAAGGTGTAAAGATAGATAACGGCACTACAGTAAAGGTATTTGTTGCTGAAGCAAGCGCGTTTTCTGACTATGCTTTAAAAGATATTCCTGACAATAAAATAATTTTTACAGCTTTTATTTTTCAGAAGGAAAGGGAGCGGGTTTTCTTTGTATCAAAAGATATAAATGCAAGGGTAAAAGCTGGCGCGCTTGGGATACGGGCAATTGATTATGAAAAACAGACTGTTAATATAAATGATTTTTATTCCGGGGTAAAAATATATTCTAGCGGAACATTGCCCAATTTAATAAGCAGTGAAGATTCTGCGCCGGAAGCAACAGCGCCAGCTAATACATCTCCTTTGAATGGAAATGATGATGTCAAAGAGAGTCGCGAATCCATGTATCCGGATAATAGTGATAACTTAAAAAAATCTCTGTTAAAAACTAGAACCATACCGTGGCAGGAAAAACTTATTAATAACCAGTATGTTATTTTTACAGATGGAAAAGATGAGGCACTTGAAAAAGAAAATCCCTCTGTAATAGCAAAGTATGATTTTGATTCCGGAACTCTTAAAACAATTAATCCTGTAACAGGGGATGTTTCCGGAATAAAGCCTTTTAACACCAGGCAGCAGATTGCATTTGATATACTGCTTGATGACTCTTTGTCTCTTGTTACTCTTGTTGGAAAAGCAGGAACAGGCAAAACACTTCTTGCTCTTGCAGCAGGGCTTCATAAGACAATCAGGGAAAAAAAATATACAAAAATTTTAGTCACCCGTCCTGTTATACCAATGGGCAAAGATATAGGATACTTGCCTGGTAAAAAAGATGAAAAAATGGCAAGCTGGATGCAGCCTCTTTTTGATAACTTAAGCCATATAACAGAAGTTATTACAGACAGGCAGGAGCAAAAGACTATAGAAAGCATGGTCAAAAATAAGCAAATTGAAATAGAAGCTCTTACTTATATGCGCGGACGTACACTCCCAAACTTATATATTATAATTGATGAAGCGCAAAATTTAAGTCCGCATGAAATAAAAACTGTTGTGAGCAGGGCTGGTGAAAACACCAAGATTGTCCTTACCGGAGACCCTGATCAGATAGACAGCCCATACCTTGATGCAAGCTCCAATGGGCTTACATATCTTGTTGATGCGTTTAAAGGACAGAGTCTTTATGGTCACATAACGCTTGAAAAATCTGAAAGAAGCAAGTTGTCTGAACTTGCGGCAAAACTTTTGTAGAGGGTTTTATGAGCGCTGCAGCTTGTTCTAAAAAAAGGCTTTTGCAAAGGGTTATTGTTTTTTCTTTTATTGCTATACTAATTTTTTTTACAGGGTGCAGCAGGAGAGAGCAGCGGTCTGTCAGGAGTTGGCAGCTTGGTACTCTTGTAGAGTTGTCTGTATTTGAAGGTGGCGGCAGTAATATTCTAAGAGACGCTGTTATGCTTATATCTGCGTATGAAGACAAGTTAAGCAGAACCCAAGAGCTAAGTGAAATTTCCATGATAAATAGAAATGCAGGAATATCCCCTGTAAAAGTTTCAGATGATACTTTTTATATTATAAGCAAGAGCCTTTATTATTCAGAATTATCCAATGGTTTTTTTGATATAACCATAGGTCCTCTTGTTTCATTGTGGGGGATTGGCACTGCAGAAGCAAGAGTCCCATCAGTTGAAGAGATCAACAATGCTATTAGTCTTATTGATTACCGGAAGGTGCGGCTAACTCCTTCGGAGAATCTGGTTTTTTTGGAAGAGAAGGGGATGGAGATAGATCTTGGGGGTATTGCAAAAGGGTTTATAGCAGATAAAGTTTTTGAATTTTTTATAGAGGCTGGGGTAAAAAGCGCGATAATAAATCTTGGCGGTGATATAAGACTTCTGGGCAGAAGGCCAGAGGGGAGGCCTTTTAGGGTGGGAATTCAAAACCCGTTTGCCGGGATGGGAGAGTATTTAGGAATTTATCATGGGGAAAATATTTCAATAGTTGCTTCCGGAGTCTATGAAAGATTTTTTGAAGAAGATGGTGTAAGGTATCATCATATATTTAATCCAAACACAGGTTTTCCCGCAGACAATGATATAATGGGACTATCTGTTATTACAGCTCAAACAGCTGATGCTGATGCTGTTTCAACTTTTCTTTTTATGCTTGGGGCAAGGGGCGCTCTTGAGGTAGCGGAAAGACTCAGGGGTGTGGAAGTTATAATAATCACAGAAGATAAAAGAATTCTTTTGAGCAGCGGGATTGGTGATAGTTTTACACTTTTAAATAATGATTTTGTTATAGCTGGCAGATAATTTCAGAGCCAGAGGATTTGGCAACACCCTATTTCCTGTGAAGGGCCAAATTCTTCTGCTTTGGGCAAAATTTTTCATTGACCTTTTGCTTTTTTGGGAATATGATTTATAAATTGCACACAGATTAAGGAATTGGTTATACTGGTTCTGTTGAAAGCATTATTCTTTTTTTAAAGGGGAAAAAAATGTTGGGATTTTTAATTGGCGCAGCAGTTTTAGTAATATTAGTTATTGTAATAATAAGGCTAATATAATAAAAAATGAATTTTAGAGATGAGGATTGTAATATATCCTATCCTGTAAAATGTTATCAATGAGCGCTATTCTTTCTGTGCTGAACCTGACAAAAACATTTCGATTGAACAGGATGCAACGCAAACTGGCTAATACAGCAGATACCAGAATAACTGCTGTGGATAATCTTTCTTTTTCGGTCAACGAGGGAGAGATATTCGGGCTCCTTGGGCCAAATGGGGCTGGCAAGACAACAACTATGCGTATTATCTCCACATTGATTAATAGTGATGCAGGTGATGTTTTTGTTGATGGAAGCAGCGTAAAAGAATATCCGCTCAAAGTCCGCAGAAAAATCGGATTTCTTTCAGGCGACTTGAAGTTGGATGAATTCTTTACCCCTACTTATTTATTTGATTTTTTCTCTGCGTTGCGGGAGGTTCCTAAAGCAGAGACTTTGGAACGGCGGGAAAAACTATTCAACCACTTTGGTGTAAATGAATATGCGCATAAAAAACTTGCAGCTTTATCCAGTGGCATGAAACAAAAAGTAGCTTTTATTATATCTATTGTGCATGACCCTTCTATCATTATTTTTGATGAACCAACCAATGGTATGGATTTGCTGGCATCCAGAACAGTTACTGAATTCCTTCTGGAATTAAAAAAACAGGGAAAAACCATCATCCTTTCTACACACATCTTTAGCCTGGCGGAAAAAATATGCGATCAGGTAGGATTCATTATAAATGGAAAATTAATTAACTCAGGGCCTCTTAACCAAATTGCAGTAAACAATAATCTTGAAGATGCTTTTTTCTCAATATACGATTCGATCCGTGATGGACGTATATCATGAATTTCGCTGTAAAAAATAAAATTCTACTGGTAGCTAAAAAAGAATGGGACCGTTTTTTTGGAGATCGGCGCATGGTAATAAGCGCCCTGATTTTCCCAGGTGTTATGATATATATAGTTTATGCATTCTTTGTGCCGCTTATTATGGATATGCCTACAAGAAAAGCAAAAGATAGCGTGGTATATGCGATCAACCCTCCGCCTGTTATTCAGAGTATTCTTGAACATACAGGAATTACATTGACCTTGATCAGTGAAAATGAAAAGGAAAGTGTTTTGGAAGGGATTGCGGAACGGAGCGGAAATTTTCTGATTGTATTCCCCCAGGATTTTATCGAGAAAGTAGTGGTTTATGATGTCCGATCCGGAGAAGTTGCGCCTGAAATATTATTATACTATAATTCTCTGTCCGGTAGTTTTGCAGAGCATTATGGAAGAATCCTTACTGCTCTTGCTGCCTATGAATCAAGCATAGCGAAGAAATTCGATGTTAACCGGACAGCTGGCGGAGATATGGCGGATACCGGAGCAGTCGGCCGGCATTTGATTGCCATAGTGCTTCCTGTTTTTCTTCTTGTGTTTATTTTTCATGGAGCAATGGCTGTTACAACAGAAGCAATCACTGGTGAAAAAGAACGGGGAACCTTTGCTACAATATTTATTACCTCACTTACTCCTATAGAACTGGCAGCTGGAAAAATATTTGGACTGAGTATTCAGTCATTCCTCTGTGGGATTTCCGGAACATTGGGGATTGCGTTATCTCTGCCAAAATTAGTAGACAGCCTTGCTTCAGGCTTCCCCATGCAGGATGGAATGTCTGCCTTATTGAATTTAAACACAATAAGCATGAATCAATATTCTGTTGTGGATTTCTGTATTTTAGCATTGGTATTGCTTTCAACAGCCTGCATTATAGTAACAATAATTTCAATTATTGCAATATATGCCAGGACTGCCAAAGAAGCTCAACTGCTTGTTTCTCCAATGATCATAGTCTTTTTATTTATTAGTTGCTTAAATATGTTTTACAATCAAGGGAATCAGATTGCAATATATTATTATTTCATCCCAATATACAATAGCGCGCAAAGTATGAGTGATATTTTTAATCAGAGCTATGCGCTTAACCAAATAATAGCAACTATAACGACTAATATTTTTGCAGGCGCTATTGGATGTTTTGTCTTATCGCGATTATTAAAAACAGAAAAAATGCTAATTACATCTTAAATCTTCCTTAAAAAAATGATAAAGTAAAAAAAATAAGGTAAAAATTGGAAACAATTCTTAGCATTGGTATTGATATCGGCACCTCAACAACAAGCATGGTAATGAGCCGCTTTTTATTTGAAAATACAGCTTCCCATTTTACAATCCCAAGAATATCGATTATTGAAAAAAGAGTAATGTACAGAAGCAAAATCTATCTTACTCCGTTCAGAAGCGATGGGTTGATCGATATTGAAAAACTTAAAGAAATTCTTTCTGTAGAATATAAAAATGCAGGAATCACCCCAAAAGATATTGAAACAGGCGCTGTAATTATTACCGGAGAATCTTCGAGAAAAGAAAATGCAAAACTTGTAACAGAGACAATGAGTATGCTTGCAGGAGATTTTGTTGTTGCATCTGCAGGCCCTGACCTTGAGTCAATAATAGCAGGAAAAGGTTCGGGAGCGTATCAGTTTTCAATTGATAATAACTGCGCTGTTGTTAATCTCGATATAGGCGGCGGAACAACAAATATTGCGGCTTTTAAAAGTGGGGAAATAACTGCAAAAGGGTGTTTTAATATTGGCGGCAGGCTGATCACATATAACAATGAACAAAGAGTAACTTATATAAGCCCAAGCATTAAACCTATAATAGAAGATATTGGTATAGATATAAGGTCTGGTACAAAAATCACAGAAGAAAATATTGTTAAAATCTGCGACACAATGGCAGAAGTTTTGGTTCAGGCAGTAACGAATAACAACAAAAATCACTTGGCTTTTGTTGGAGCAGATTTGTATAGCCTCATGGAAACAAAAGAGAGCGCCTGTTTTAAGCAGGAATCCATGCCCGATTATATTTGTTTTTCCGGCGGAGTAGCAGAAGCGATTTATAATCCTGATATAGACCCTTATCAGTATAATGATATTGGCATTTTTCTTGCAAGAAGCATCTCTAAAAGCAGGTTGTGCAAAGATTTTAATATATATCAGGCAAAAGAAACTATAAGAGCAACTGTGATTGGAGCAGGGTCATATACAACAAGAGTTAGCGGAAGTACAATATCTTTTTCAGAAAGTATGATTTTTCCATTAAAAAACCTGCCTGCATTTGTAGTTGGAGAGTCGATTGAAAAAGAATGTATGGAAGGGATATCTGATTCTTATAAAAAAGAATGTAAATGGTTTATGGAGCAAACTAACGCGGAAAAAATAATTTTTTGCTTTCGTAAAGTCAAAAATCCGTCTTATAATGAGGTATGTAATATTGCGAAGGTAGTTTCTGAAGCTGCTTCCTGCAATTTGGAAGAAAATATACCATTGTTGGTGCTTACAGAAGATGATTTTGCAAAATCACTGGGGCAGATTTTGCATCGTTTTATTGGGAATATGCGTAAAATCGTATGTATTGATGGGATCAAAGTTGACAGTAATGATTATGTGGATATAGGGAAGCCCCTTATGAATGGTATTGCAATACCTGTTGTTGTAAAAACACTTATTTACGGATAAAACTATAGAGAACTAAATTGCAGGTTGTAATCTGCGCTCTTGTATAAAGCAGTCGGAGGCGCTATGAGGCTAAAAACCATGTTGCATGGGACTACATACGAGTTTAAATCAGTGAAAGAAGTTCTTGCAAAAGCCAATGAGCAGAAATCCGGCGATATACTTGCAGGTATTGTTGCAAGAAATGAAAGTGAAAGAATTGCCGCAAAAGAGGTTTTATCAAATTTTTTAATAAGTGATCTCCGCAATAATCCTGTAGTAGAGTATGAAATAGATGATGTAACAAGACTTATTCAGGATGGAGTTAATGAAGTAATATATACAGGCATAAAAAACTGGTCATTAAGCGAGTTGCGGGAATGGCTGCTTGATATAGATACAACTGAATCTGATATTAAAAGAGTAAGTCGTGGGTTAACAAGCGAAGTTGTTGCTGGTGTTACGAAACTTATGTCAAACATGGACCTTGTTTATGCTGCAAATAAAATCAGGATTTCAACCACCTGTAATACAACAATGGGGTTGCGCGGAACTTTTTCAACAAGGCTTCAGCCAAATCATACAACCGATAATATCGAAGGGATAGTTGTATCTCTTTTTGAGGGATTAAGTTATGGGATCGGAGATGCTGTTATAGGATTAAATCCTGTAAATGATACAGTTGCAAATTGTGTGGGGATATTAAGCAGGTTTGATAAAATTAAAAATGAGTGGAAAATCCCTACTCAGCAATGTGTGCTTGCGCATATAAATACACAAATAGAAGCTATAAAGCAGGGAGCTCCTGCTGATCTTATTTTCCAAAGTATTGCTGGCTCTGAAAAAGGGAATCAAGCTTTTGGATTTACAACAAAAACAGTGTTTGAGGCAAGAGAACTGTTAAAAAGCAGAGGCACTGCCACAGGGCCAAATGTATTATACTTTGAAACAGGGCAGGGTTCTGAATTGTCTTCAGACTCCCACTATGGTGCAGACCAGGTAACGATGGAGGCGCGCTGTTATGGTTATGCAAAAGTTTTTGATCCGTTTATGGTAAATACTGTTGTTGGTTTTATAGGGCCTGAATATCTTTATGACTCAAGGCAGGTAATAAGAGCTGGTCTTGAAGATCATTTTATGGGAAAACTTACAGGTATTCAGATGGGATGTGATTGTTGTTATACTAATCATATTATGGCAGATCAAAATGATATTGAAAACCTTACACTGCTTTTGGCAAGCGCAGGGTGTCCATATATTATCGGAGTTCCTGCAAGCGATGATATAATGCTTAATTATCAGACAAATACTTATCATGATGCTTCTGCTGTAAGGGAAATTTTAAATTTGCGGCCGATCCGGGAATTTGAAGCGTGGCTTGAAAATTTGGGGATTATGGAAAATGGGCGGCTAACAAAGCTTGCTGGAGATGCATCGATATTTAAAAAGCCCCCATCACATTCTCAGGGAGCGCAGACATGACAGAAAAAGAAATAATCGATCAGATAACTGCATTAGTCATAAGAGAACTTCAGAAAAACAAGAATACTTTGCAGAAGCATGAAAAGATTGAACAGCGCAGCGATGCACCAAAGCTTCCTGCGAAGCTGGTTGAACAGGGGACTTCTGCGGATAACGATAAATCTGTTAGTACTCTGGAGGAGCAAAAAGCTGCAATAACTGTAAAAGATCCAAAAGATATTTCTGTGTTGCAGCAAATGAAGAAACTTACTCCTGCCCGTGTTTGTGTTGGGAAAGCAGGGCCAAGATTAAGGACATCTACTTCGCTTGCTTTGCGCGCAGACCATGCAGCAGCGCGGGATGCGGTCATGAGAGATGTTGATGAAAAAGTATTGGAGAAAATGGATCTTTTTTCTGTGCAAACTTTATGTTCATCGCGCAACGAGCATCTTACAAGACCGGACCTTGGAAGGCAATTTTCAAAAGAAACTCTTGATCTTATTAAATCAAAATGTAAACCAAATCCAAAAGTCCAGGTATATGTTTCAGATGGGTTAAGCAGTCAGGCTGTAGATGCCAACTGCGCAGATATTCTTCCAGCGCTTTTTGATGGATTAAAAAATTTTGGGATAGAAGCAGGAACTCCGTTTTTTGTAAAATTCGGAAGATGTCCATCTGAAGATGTGATTTCCGAAACACTTGGCGCAGAAGTTGTGTGCCTGCTCATAGGAGAAAGGCCTGGTCTTGCTACAGCAAATAGTATGAGCGCGTATATAGCTTATAAGGCAACTGTTGGGATGAGTGAATCAAGAAGAACAGTTGTATCAAATATACATAAGGGTGGAACTCCGGCAATAGAAGCAGGCGCTCACATAGCAGAACTTATTAAAGTAATACTTGAGCGAAAGGCAAGCGGAGTAGAATTACAACGATAAAAAATCAGCATTTGTAAAAATGCGAAAGCAATAAGCTGTGGAGAGATAGATGATTGGCGATCAAATGAAAACTACAGTCCTAAGTACTCACTTAATCCCAAACGCAGATAACGCATTGATTAAAAGTCTTAAAATCCCAAGTGGTTATACAAGCCTTGGAATAATAACAACAGATTGCGATGATGTATCTTATGTAGCGCTTGATGAAGCAACAAAAAAAGCAGATGTTATGGTTGCGTATGCTAAGTCAATGTATGCAGGGTCTTCAAATGCATCAACAAAATATACTGGTGAATTTATTGGAATACTTGCAGGCACAGATCCTGAAGAAATCAAAAGCGGAATAGAAGCAGCTGTAAACTATATTGAAAACTGCGCTTACTTTTACAGCGCAAACGAAGATAACAGTGTTGTTTATTTTGCGCATTGCATATCTTCGTGCGGATCTTATCTTGCAGAGACAGCAAGCGTTGAAAAAGGGAGTTCTATTGCTTACTTGATTGCTCCTCCGGGAGAAGCAATATCTGCAATAGATGCAGCGTTAAAGATAGCAGCAGTGGAGCTTAAGGTTTTTTTTGGACCTCCGACAGAAACTAACTTTGCTGGAGCTCTTCTTACAGGAGAGCAATCTGCATGTCTGGCAGCGTGCGAAGCTTTTGCCATGTCTGTATGTAACTCAGCAAAAACTCCGAGAGAGTGGTAGGTAAAAATATGTTGTATGATAATGATTTACTTTCAGTACAAGAAGTTCGCGAAATGATGAAAAGAGCCAGACAGGCTCAAAAAGATTTACAACAGTATTCGCAGAAACAAATAGATGCTATTGTTAAAAGCATAACAGATGTTTGTGTTGAAAATGCAGAGAAGTTAGCAAAGATGGCTGTTGAAGAAACCGGGTTTGGGATATGGCAGGATAAAGTTCTCAAAAACATGCTTGGCAGCAAGATTGTTTATGAATCAATAAAAGACCTTAAAACTGTCGGGATATTGTGTGATGATAAAGAGAAAAAAATAATGGAGATAGCAGTGCCTGTTGGAATTGTCGCAGCGCTGATCCCTTCGACAAACCCTACTTCTACAAGTATGTTTAAGTCAATTATTTCAATAAAGTCAGGTAACGCAATTATTATAAGCCCTCATCCGAATGCGAAAAAGTGTATAATGGAAACAGTAAAGCTTATGCAATCTGCTGCGAAAAAAGCAGGTGCCCCGGAAAATATAATACAGTGCATTGAAAGAGCAACATCAGAAGCAACAAATGAATTAATGAAACATAAAGACACTGATCTTATTCTGGCAACTGGCGGCGGCGCAATGGTAAAAGCTGCTTACAGCTCCGGAAACCCTGCAATCGGCGTAGGCGCAGGAAATGGTCCTGCGTATATAGAAGCTTCTGCAAATATTAAGTTGGCTGTAAAAAGAATATTTGACAGCAAAACTTTTGATAATGGAACAATATGCGCGTCGGAACAATCAGTTGTAACAGAAACAAGTATCAAAGATAATGTTATTTCCGAGATGACAGCGCAGGGCGCTTATTTTCTAAATCAAGAGCAATCGGAAAAAGTTGCAAAAATTCTTATGCGGGCAAATAACACGATGAATCCCGCAATCGTTGGGAAAAATACAGAGTTTGTCGCAAAACTTGCGGGAATACAAATTCCAAAAGGTACAAGAGTGCTGGTTTCCATGCAAACAGAGGTAAGTCCCAGAAACCCATACTCCAGGGAAAAGCTTTGCCCAGTACTGGGTTTTTATGTTGAAGAAAATTGGGAAAAAGCTTGCCACAGATGTATTGAAATATTGGAAAACGAAGGTGTGGGACATACAATGACGATCCACTCTGAAAACCAAAAGGTAATAACAGAATTTGCATTAAAAAAACCTGTTGGCCGTCTTCTTGTGAACACTCCTGCAGCGTTAGGTGGTGTTGGGGTGACGACAAATCTTGTCCCTTCTCTTACATTGGGTTGTGGCTCTATGGGAGGGAGTTCTACGTTTGATAATGTGGGGCCTTTGAATTTAATCAATATCAAACGCGTTGCGTATGGAGTAAGAGAATTGGAAGACCTTGGAGGGAGAAAGCCATCCGAATATTCTTTTGAACATTCATCCGGGAGTGCAGGGACAGTGACTGCAGGGGCAATTCATGAAATTAAATCTGCTGCAACTTCTGCTGCAGCAAGGCCGGTTAAGGAAGATTTTACAGCTTCGGATATTGAAAGGATAACAAAAGAAGTTTTACAAAATGTACTTAAGAATTATACACAGTAAAGTGTGATAATCATATATCTAAGAGGTCTGCATTATTTTTTAAAGACTTCTATTATAATTAGCCATTAGGAGGAAAATATGGCAGTAAATTTACAGGCGCTGGGAATGGTAGAAACAAAAGGTTTGGTAGCATCTATTGAAGCAGCAGATGCTATGGTAAAAGCCGCGAATGTTACTCTTGATGGTAAAGAGCTTGTTGGTGGCGGATTGGTAACTGTTATGGTTCGTGGAGATGTAGGGGCAGTAAAAGCAGCAACAGATGCAGGAGCAGCTGCAGCAGCTAAGGTGGGAGACCTTATTTCTGTTCATGTAATTCCAAGACCACATTCAGAAGTCGAAGGAATTTTACCTTCTGTCGGAGGAAAGGCAGAAAAATAATCTCTTTCATTAATTGATATACATTTTATGTGTATAACAAAAATGAAAATATTCTGCTCATACAATATATGGAAGTTGTTGATGAAAACATGGTTCGGCAGATGCACTTGTTGGGCAATGCTGATGAAATCCGTGTTAGTCAAAGCGACTTTGTAACTCAAAGTGCGCTTGAGTACATAAAAGAAAAAAAATTGTCTCTTGTTATTGATGATGATGAGAATAAATTTATCCGCCCGTCTTTGGATATGGCAGATGGAAAATATGTATCAGAATCAGGTGATAAAGAGTATGATGAAAAACCAGAATACATGACACACTTGCATGGAAATGTTTTGGTTATGAAAAATCATCCGCGAATTATTTTGCGGGGGAAGCTGGACACTTTTATTGCATCAATAATGGATATGCAAATATTTGTAGAAAAGGAAAAGATAATAAAGCTAAAAAAAGATATTGGAGAAATTCTTCTTTTTACGCAACATATTTTGAAGTGCGAAGTTTCTGACCAGCCTGTTGGAGAACAATTACTTTTAAAATATGGAGAAGAAGATTTACGAAAAGTATCGCATAATCCAATGGAATATTTTGGCAGGGGGCATATTAAAATTTCTCCTGACCACGGAGAAGTGGAAGTTAGACTTAATGTGCTTAGAACACAAGCCCGGGAACTGGAAATAGCTGCTGTTACAGCATTTTGTATTGGTCCTGAAAAACAGGAGCATGATATATTAAAAGCATTAAACAGGCTTAGCAGCGCTATCTATATTCTTATGCTTAGAAACAGTTGTAAGCAATATCAGTCAGGATAAAGGGTATGAATGAAGATGTTATAAGAGAGATCGTAAGCAAAACAGTAAAAAAGTTTCTGGAAAGCAGCGCTAACGAAATAAAAAACGAGGCGGAGAAAAAGCAGGAAAGCAAACTTGAAAACAGCGGCAACACCATGCCTGTTGGAATTTCTGCGCGCCATGTGCATCTTACCAGGGAAGCTGTTGAAACACTTTTTGGAAAAGGGCACAAGCTTACATTTAAAAGAGATATAACTCAGCCCGGAGATTTTCTTGCTGCGGAAAGAATATCAATAGTTACTTCAAAAGGCGAGCTGCGGAATGT
>Ga0136643_10002488_pt1 | contig 23938 bp, 14 predicted proteins | sample TergutLab28metaG_FD_96883 | JGI IMG/M metagenome (GOLD analysis project Ga0136643, IMG submission 96883) | Labiotermes labralis P1 segment gut microbial communities from Petit-Saut dam, French Guiana - Lab288 P1 (version 3) (version 3) | ecosystem: Host-associated > Arthropoda: Insects >... | reverse complement strand
TTATATTATGTTTATACATAAAAATATAAAATTTTTTTTTTATATATATTCTTATAAAAAAAAAAATAAATATATATTATATATATATATATATATATATATATATATATATATATATATATACAGGGTTATTCATAAGTCCGTGAAACATTAAAAAAATTCGCAACAAATAAACTACTCAACGGATCATGGTACTTCTTACGCCGATTGAGAGAGAAACTCTCCATGTTTTTTTTTACATATTTCACAGATGCTCAATGTGTCCACTTTTGGTAATACGGCATACATCTATGAGATAGTCCATCTCGTTCCACACGCGTGTCAGCCTATCACGGTCGACCAGAACCACAGCAGCAGTGATACGGTTGCGAAAATCTAGAGATTAGCGGGGAGTGGAGGCATAGCGTCCTTCACAAACCCCCAGAAGAAAAAGTCGCACGGGGTTAAATCCAGGGACCGGGGTGGCCACCGCATTAACGCGTCATCTACTTTTACTGTGCGTCCTGTCCACCATTGTGGCAAGTTTCGATTGAGATACCCCGCAAGTCTTTGTAGTGAGCCGGAGAGCCGTCTTGTTGTAAGGATGTAATCATTACTGTCTTCATTCAACTGTGGCATCAGCCGTTTTTCTAACATGTTTCACGGAATTATGAATATAACAATAATAATATATTTATTTACTGCGATTGGGTTGGGTTGTTACCGGGTGGCAGTGGTTATTTTACATGTAAACAAACTCTGTATATATATATATCGAGAGAGAGAGAGAGATTCATTTTGTACCTCAGAAAATAACATGCCCCTATTTAAAAGACCAATCGGTCAGTGCTGTATAGGAAAATATTTACTGCTGATGGTATGAAACTCCAAAGTACCCCGTGTGGTTCGAAAGCAGAATTTTGAAGCGTTACCGCAGGTGGCGCACAGTCACCATTTTGATCGAAACTGAAGTGTAAATGAACTGTGCGGACCAAATTTAAACAAATCTGTTTTTACATAAATACACATAAGAACCAGATTATTCTGCAGATGTTCTGAGAAGAGATCATCAGAAAAATGAGAGCTGCCCGAAGCGACATTTCACAGAATAGCTGTGGGATTTGTGCAAGCAACGAACCAGAATACAAACACGCGCTTTGTTATATGTCACAAATTCTTTTATATGCCTAGAAGACAAGCAAGTAAATTCAGATATGAGAATATGAGTACAATAAATATTGCCGTCTTGTGACACAGTAAAGTAACACAAATTGTTTCCTAAGGTGATTCATTGCTGTTTAACTACGCGTATGTTTTTAATCTACATTTTATTTCAATTTCATTCAAACTCCTTCAGTTTTATAATTCCTAATTAACCTATTAAATTCCATCACTAAAATATTAATATTTTTTTCAAGTTTCTATCTACATAACAAAGCAATTAATTGTTTAACTACGCATAAGTTCTTAATCAGCTTTCATTTCAATTTAATTAAAATTCTTCAATTTTATTAAATGAACTTACTGACCTTTATCCCTAAAACACGAAGCTGATACAGTTCAGTCATATACTGTATATATATATATATATATATATATATATATATATATATATATTGGTTATGTTGGTTATATATATATATAACCAAAAACTTAATTAGCACTATACTCCTCGACCAAATTAGCTCTGTTCCAGTATACTACCACAGAAAATAGAAACGAAATAAACACCTATCATCCGTTTCTACAAAATTCTCATACGTTACCACAATTTTAAATATTTGAAATATTTTATTATTATTATGTATTCAGCTCACATCTATAGTAACTAAAATCTCATAAATTATACAAATATACATAGTTTGTAACTTCATAAACTAGTACTCGCGAAGCCGCAAAGTTTACTCGTCATGTATATTTTATAACACCACGCTTGTAATGTTCCAGATCTCTCAACAACTTTGCAGCTGTAAACATTTCCTTTTTATGTTTTCCTTATCAGCCTGATGCTGGTTATCGTCATTAGCCGAAACGTGCAGCTGGTTTTGTTTGTAAAACAAAGATATGTTTAGACTGGGTACATTGCGTTACTTGTTAAAAAATTGTTTCACAGAAGCAGAACCATCTGAATGTTGGGAGTTGACTTTGTATAACGCGCAAATCAGTAAATACGAAATCGTAATATGAAGGTGAGAGAATATATTCAGATAAGCGTTTTAGATGGACAAATCGGACTTAACATTTTGAGGACAAACTTGAGCAAGGAACCAGAAAGAGTGGGGTCAGAAGTAGCAGTACAGCAATAGACAGACCATACAACCAGGAGAGGGAACAGGCCATACTAGATGCAGTTTTCAAAGGTGTAGCTTATGGGATTCCTATGTGCATTATATGGACCTATAATAGGAAGAGGTGGAAAAAGAAAGATTTTTTGTGGTTGGTAAACGGAGAGGAAAGAGAAGGCAATGGAGACTTTCCACATCACGCAAAGAAGTAAGCGGTCCCCTGTGGAGGATTTCCCACAAGGAGATGTGCACAGTTCGCTCAGTCAGAGCCATAGTGAAAACATCGGTCTGACGTGTAGGGAACACCAGACTGACAGAACTGACATATGAAATCTCCTTATTAGAGCAGTTAATGAAGAACTGAAAAAGACAGAGACAGGCAATGTACGTGTAACGTAACATTGAGGCGCGTTCGCGTAACCACTGTTGCCGCGGAAAAGCAATAAGTATTACACATTCCAAGCGTGTGTCTGTACCCAGCATGCAAAGTGCATACGCCACCATGATATTGTCACCGGCAGGCTGTCCGGCTTTACTGTATATTTCCACATTATTTCTGGAAAAAAAGTTATTGAACATAAAATGGGTGTTTTGATTTTCTGTACATCTTATGTCTGAAACACGTCTCATTCTGTTAAGAATTCGACGAGATATTACCGTACATGTATAAGTCTTTACGTAAAGTACACGTTACTCTTGCCAAATATTTATGAAACTTGAACTCAGTATGATTTCGAACAGAACACTAATATCAGATTTCATGAAAATCTGTCCAGTGGGAGCAGAGATGTTCCATGCGGAAAGACGGACAGACAGACATTACGAAACTAATTGTCGCTTTTCGCAGTTTTGCGAAAGCCCCAAAAAATTAGCATAACTGATGTGCAGACAGGAATCTTCGTCTTATAATAGTTGGAGAAAACTACTGAATTCACACACGTATACTGTCACTATATCCTGGTGGAAATAATAATGGTAGTAAATAACACACAGATAGTTTTTCTCAACTCAAGCTTGAAAATTAATCATCACTTAGTAGAACATGTTTCGGCCTTAATAACAGCGATCATCAAGTACTACCACTTAAACAACACCTTGAGGAAAAACAATATTTTATATGCGTCAATTCGAGATTAAAATGGATCTCATTTTGTAAAAAAATTTCAAATTAGTATGTCGGATATCCAAAGAGAATCGTGTTGTAATGTAGCCAAAAGCTGTGCAGAATGTATTTTTAATAGTGTGAAATATGTGTGTATGTAGATATAAACGATCATTATTCCTGCCTAAAACTGCACACTTGAAAACATTTTCACAAACTTAGAAATAATAATGTACTAAAAGCCAAGTTCAATAATAACTGCAAAATGTATTTTGGATTATAATTCAGGCCTGTCTTAGCAGCGTGGCTCAGGACAGGGAGAATTGGAGGGCTGCTTTCAACATGGTTACAAACTTTCGAGTTTCATAAAATGCAAAGAATTTCTTGAATAGCTGAGAAACTGTTAGCTTCCCAAGAAGAATTGAGCTGCATGCAGTTACTTAATTACTGTCTTAGTTCATTGATTAGCTTATTTTTTATTATTTAGTTGATTACTTAAGTATTTAGTTACTTAGTTATGGCCCTGGGTTCGACTCAGTCTCTAAGAGAAATGAGTACCAGGATTATTTCCTGGGGTTAAAGGCGGCCGGTGCGTAGGGCTTCCAACCTTACAACCTTCATGTGCCGACTGTTTTGAAATCTGGGAGCCTCAATCTCCAGGAACCACTCAGGGCCTGTCCAGGCCTGTAATGGGATTGGTTTACCTTTACTTAGTTGGAACATCCGGCTTTTGTAGCAAGGCAAATCTATCTGTTTGTAAAGACTACGATGCTGAATACGACGAAGTATATTTTATAGGAAGTGTTTTTTTTCCTCTGATTTCAGCAAAACTTTGGCTATCCAAACTGAAAAATAAAGATACCTCAGAGACCAGTGACAGATGTGTGGGGTTGTGTAGCAATGGTGGAATGATCACTGACGAGTAGCAGGATTATGCCAAACTGCCACACTGTCAGCTTAAAAACAAATTTTAAGTGAGAATAAAGGTACTTCGTGCACCTTATAAATTAGTTAATTAGTCGAGATAAATGAGCGAACGAAGTGACTGCCTGTAGACTTCAAGACACTTCCGATTCGCGGCTGGGGTGAGGAGCAACTCTTCGTTATCCCGTTCACGTCGTTTCCAGTTTGACCGAACTTCCTTTTTGTGCTTACAAGAATATAAGCAACCGGAGCGTGAAGCTGACAACTCAGTCACCACGTCTATACGCTGCTTAAGCACGAGAACAAGCATAATTCATATGCTAGAACTGCCTTCAAAATGCGATTCAAGTTCTAACGCAGTATGCTAATTTGACTGACTACACTGAACTTCACGGAACACTTAATGCACGTTATCGTGAGTAAATAAAATAAGCACCTCATTGATTGCTTATAACTCTAAAACTAAATTACAGTAAATGACTTTGCTCTACAAATGAATAGCATTTCAAAATTATTGTAGATGGGAGGGTAATAAAAAATCGATCTTCAAAAATGCAATCGGAGCATGGACGGGATTGATCAGTCTCAAGATATGGGACACGTGGCGGGCTCTTGTGAATGCGGTAATGAACCTTCGGGTTCCATAAAATGCGGCGAATCCTAACATGTCTTGCTTCTGGTACAGTGCAATTACTACGGCTTGCTGGCAAATTTCCAGATACACAGTGTCATGAACTATAATACGACTTTGCCCTGAAGGTTTCAAATCTTATGTACATCTTACGTAACCCTAACTACACTCAGTAACTTGAAATATTTAAATGGTTGTGTACAACTTAACCTATTATTCTAAAACTTGTTCCTTCTCTAGGTAAGTACATACAAGCTTATACAGGAAACTGAGTTTGCTGTATGTCCGGAAACAGTCCAATGAATGCACCCACGATTACACAAATAACTAATAGGCTCCACAGCAGGCTATGGAAAGAAATATACACTTTTTTTTATCCAGTAATGTGTTTAGAATATTCTTTTCACCCAGTCCACCTTGAGTCCAGTGTCTAGTTTTGGAAAGTATCTTTATGTAATATTCATGCGTGTTTACCTCATTACCTAAACATCGAGACGCTAGTGTACGCTTGTAGAATTACAGATTCCCACTCTGTAGTGAGTGTTAAGCCCCACGAGCCTTAGGCAAAACGTGTAAATGTCTGGACAGCTTTTATTATTTGTGAGCCACGAAACTTCTTCAAGATTCTATAATTGTTGGAGCATAAAAGAAAGATGTCCTTGTTTTACTGATTTTCACTTACAACGTCTGCTCCAAATGTTGGTAGTGTCATCATATGGTGGGACTAATCTCAAACACTTCCTTGTATTCTTTAATTTTCGTGCCTGATTTGTTATTCTTTATTTCCAAACTGAATTTGGATATATACGTCCTAAAACTAAGCAAGGTGGACAAATACCTTAGGGCAGAAACAGCCGAGGAATTTCTGTTTAAGAAAGACAAATGTGGAAATGAGGTGGTTAACTTCCCTACCGTCTCTTATTCCATTCTTATTCTGCAAGGTAACTGAGCATATCTTACTGTGCTTTTGTGTGCATGTTCTCCATCAACCTAACATTGGAATATGCTTCTCCTTTTTTAGGCCCTGTAACTTTAAAAATTCTATGTTGTTCAACTGTGCATATTCTTACAATCAGTACATCCACCAACAAATGCTCTGAATAAAACACAATTCACAACAATTATTAAAAATCCTTAGGGAGTTTAACTCCCTGAGGATGGCACTCCGATGCCGAAACATGTAGGAGTTTTAATAATCGTTGTAAATTGTACTTTATTAGGTGCTTTTGTTTGTTGAAGAATTGACCATAATTTTTAGATTGAACAGAACCATTTCCAAACAACAATGACGCACAGCTTACTCATATTTACTTCTTGACTGAAAGAGTTCTGATTGTTGGCTCCATTTCATAAACCGCATTTGTAGGGCCTACTTGAAGATTAATAGATGTAGACAAATTAACTTGTATTACGCCACACTGAGCCACAACATAAGAAGTTACACAGAACCGTACTGTTTCTTGTAAGACCACATATATTCTTAAAAACATGAAAAGCGGTAAAAAATTCTCTATGGCTTACAGGATTTTGTTAGAAATGTTTACTATAACACGATGTGATTTTTTTACATTCCATGACGCTGTATACAAGGGTGCACGGATGTACTTACGTACATGTCCCGCACTAACAATTATAATTATTTTATACACCATGAAAAAGTTAGCAAGTTTTCTTCCAGTACAAACGTTGAATTACTGTGACCGACATCTTGTTCTGAAGGGGGAGGCTGGCGGTGTGTACATCGGAAACCAGCGGGACAGGAAACCTTAACTCACCGCCAGCGGGCGCTAACAGAAGCGAACAGAATACGATGCGTTCGTACGGAACATAATCAATTGAGAAACGTTTCAAAACTTCCATACTATTCCATTCTCTAAGCTATTTCAAGGAAGAAAGTGAGAAACAATTTTCGAATTTCTCTTCACATGATATTGTAGACTTTGCTGCCATCGACAGGCCGATCTGCATTTTAGAATTTACCAAATTTAGAATATATATATATATTGCACATTCTAACGGCATTATGTGCATTTAGCTCACAATTAGTAAATACTGAACAAAGTAACGGTGAAGGTTCTGCTACAAATGATACATTATCATTCTAATGACTACATAGATTTTTCAAATTCAGTGCCTTATCTGACTGTCTGCCTTGGATCACAGTACCAGTCAGTCAAGCAAATAACTACAGACTTAATTTAGCCTAAGAATCGTTACAAAAACGGTCAATTCGCCTAAATACACTGATCTCAAATTGTACAATTTTGAGCACTGGTCAAGATTAGAGTCTGTTCTGTCGATTTTTAAATAGGCACTGACGTTTCGGAAAAGCTTGGTGCTTCTTTCTTCAGGGTTTAAACAGTCCACGAAGAGTGGAACTGGACTGTCCAGATCATGAAGACGGAGCAAGCAAGCTCCTCCTAATGTCGGTTAGCTAATCTTCGTCGGGTCATATCCCAGAAGAGTAATATTCATGTTCTTCCCTGAGACAATTTCACTTTATGTTGGTGCATAAGGATAAGTTTGTACCAGACCCAGAGCCTTTACTATGGAGTCACCAAACAGTAGTCCTACTACCAGGAGCCGAAGGCGAGTTCATTATGCACAGTAAATTATGTTTTAACGCGCTGTAACTTTTGATCAGATACATGCCGTCTTATAAAATGCAATTCAAAGTAATTAAGGAACTCATAATTTAAAATAAATCAGATAAGGGCAGTTATTTTCTACGCTATGAATATCGTAGGCCGACATTAAATGGTTTTACACAGGTGCTTCAATTTAACTCTTAGTTTATATCGCGCGACGACTGTTCCGTTTATGTGCTAAGCAACAACAAATGACTTCTGGAGAGTAAATTTAGGATGTGTATGTTTCGTAGGTTACTGACGACGCAGTCAGCCACACAGTTGTGGACTTACTGAAGATGGGGTGTGACATTCCCTAGAACTTCCGAGTTTATAGCGGTGTACGCCGTGTTGGGAGACAGTATCGGGCATCCGCATGGAAAGACTTAAACCTCAGTTAAGTCATCAGCTGTCGTGAAGATATGAAACTGGTGCTAGACAAATGATTATAGACTGGACTACCGAGGAATCGGAGTTCGATTCCAGGCAGAGGTAGAGTTTGACACAGCGTATAGATCGGCTGTTGTGGGCCGATCCATTATCCTGTCAAGGGGACGCTTTCCTGCGGAGATACAGGCTGTTTCGAAATCGGCTACTCGCAAGCAATGACTAGATAAACAATTCGGGGAACCTTTGATCCACTTCCACTCCGTCATAATACGTCTTCATGTTGCGCTGTGTAACTTAGTACAGGGAACGCCGAATTTTAAATAACAGTATGCATTCCACCGAACTGTCTGTGATACTGCTGTCTATCTACTGGCGTTCATGATATTTGTGATACTAATAGCCTTCTCAGGAGATGGATCAGAAAAGAATTTTTCGTTTTCTGAAATTTAATGGACTGGTAAATGTTTAAAGGCCATAATAGAACAAAAAATGTTTTTCATGTAAGATATTACAAATTTTGCAATACGTTTCGGTTTTTTATTCAGTCATCTTTAGGCTAATATGAATGTGAATCTTATGTTTATTGGACCGTGCATCATCTTGATAGTTGAATAAAAAGAGACCAACTTGATTTCACTTGCTTTATTATTTCATTATTTACTGCTCAACATGTTTCGGGTGTTTATACATCCATCCTCAGGAGCTTGCGACTTATTTGTTGAGTTATTTCATGGGTTGTATTGTTCTGGTCGATATGTGTTGGTGTTACGTAGTGGTTTGGCTCGTGCGGTGTGGTATCCGTCGCAAGCTCCTGAGGATGGATGTATTAACATCCGAAACATGTTGAGCAGTAAATAATGAAATAATAAAGCAAGTGACATCAAGTTGGTCTCACTTTATTCAACTATCTAATATGAGTGTGTTTAGTAAAGAAGAACTCTTCTGTGTGCAACACCGTTATTGAGACCTACAGCACATAGCGCACTTTGTAATTATATTTACCTCAGCCTTCAAGTAATGATAAGCTAAGTGATGTCATCGTGATTTTACCTGCAGGGCTGCGAAGCTGATCGTTCACCTCTGTCTAGTTTCGAGATTCAGATTGCGAGAAAATTTAGCGTCTTTACCCACTACGACGTCATTGTGTGGGGCTGAAGAACAGAAACAGCTTTCCATGCATTCAGTCAAACAAATTTCCCTAGCGTGTCACATTCCAGAGTCGCAAAGTCGAAAAACAAATTCTCAACAAATCTGATCTGTAAAAAGATAAAAAAAAAGCAAATATAATATTTTTAATGAAACGCAATAAATTTAAACTGACGGATAACATATAAAAAAACTAATTTCATTTTTATGGAAACCAGGAGTTTAAATGGACGCTATAAATACTAACCAAGAAGAATTTATCTTACCAAATTTAACAAGATGAGAATTCATTTATTCTTACCCCACAATCGTTGTTTCTAACTAGTAGTGTCTATAAAACTGCTCCAAACAACGTAGTTCTTTATTTATGTTTCCATCGTTATTTCTCTCTACTCTCTGTCTGATTTGGATTTGCGTCACATTCACATTATACACACAGAACTGTAACACACTTCAGGCCTTTAACCGTGTCTGCAGTGAACCGTAGCAACAAACAGTGTGCATAATTACGTACCAGCACAGTTCCATACGAAACTGTCTTCATTAACTTTTGTATCTTTATCTTCTACATGGCAATGAATTACTTTACCCGACACCTAAAACATTTTGAACCATCCCTAAAGTAGGCTAATCAGAAGAGTTTACTTATTTTGATTAAATACGCAGAGGAACAGACGTCATCAATTTACGTACGTCGTAGGGCTTATGGGAATATAACATGTCAGAAATTTACAGGTTTAAGTTGCTGCCTTCTGGTGCATTTTTGTAGACGGTTGAATGCTGTTTCGGAGGAACTTGCTGTTTCCATCTTCAGGATGGAAGGTAGGTTCTCTGTCATTAAGAAGAAAGTAGTTACAAGTATTCCATCTCAGGAACTCGTATCATTTTTATTCTCCGCAATTAGAATTTAAAATCTCACACCTATTAAAATTCTACACGGTTTCGCATATATAAAATATGTCACATTTCTGATCATTTTGTATTGGATTTACCTGCATTAAAATAACAATAAAAAACAGTTCTCGAGATACCCTCAGCTAAAACAGTAATAGAATAAAATACTCATTTAGGACTGACAGGCAAAGTCTAAGCCTAGTACAGAAGCCCTTCACTAATGTCCTTACATGAGGACGGGTACCGATTATGTCCCTGAAACCTGATGTTTTCGATTTTACTTCATATTCGCATGCTGGCAAAGTCCAAACTCAAAATGATTCCAGATCTTATGCCTACTGCTTTGTCTGAGACTGCAGTTAGGCCAGTCATCATGTGACACCGTTCTGTCGGAAACGTAACCACATGTTATGGTACTATACTAAGTATATCAAAGTAATAAATCACACTACTTGGAATGAAAAAAAATTTGGGGGGAGGTACGAATAAGATTTTCAAATATCACATGAATTTTCACATTCGTACCGTGCATCAGTGTTCGGCAGTAGATTGCTGCCGAACACTGCAACATACAGACACCAATAAGGACCCAATACATGCAGCCACACCACCACCATATTAACCACACACCGATGTATTTTAATGGACTATTTTAACAACCGTAATTTTAGTAAGCATAAATTAATGCGCTCCCTGATGATGGTGTAACTGTAACACCGAAACATGTCGGAGCTCTTTTAATGTAAATTTTAATGTAAATTTTAATATTGATTTTAAGACAACTCAGTAGTACATAAGTCGGTGAATAAATAAAACTATGATAATCACATAAACTGTAATGTGTATAACTGCCAGGAACGTGATCTTACACTGAGCAAAAATCAAAGAAGACATGGTATGTAGAGCAAACAGGCTTTAGGCTATGTCACAAATTGGACAATGTACACGTGTAGCGACAGCGTGATCATGCGACCTGGACGCTAGCGTTCCGCGTCGCAAGTAATTGGTTTTAAACTGGTTAAAATATAACTATTTATATTCCACGTCGGATGTAACAGGTTGAGCCACCGTTAATTACTACAAGACGGCATACTTCATAAATCTTCCTTCGCCTTAAGTCACGTCTTCAACAAGGTTTTGAACAACAGATCTTATACAAGTCATTATTGTCTACGTCAAGTAAGTAGGAATGAGAATAATTTAGGGGATATTAAAATTAATTTACGCTTCTACCGCAAGTTTTATCTTAACCCTCTGGATTAACTTAATTTATAGCTATGGTTGCACATCTGGTAGCATCTTACTGGAAATTACGTGCTCACGCGCGTGCAAGAGCATCTTCTATTTGCTTCAGTGGAATTACCCTACAGCAGTCCCACATACGAAGAACAGTACGAATCGATCATGAAGCTGCGGTAGCTGTGTGGATTCTTTCCACAGCGTAATACGTGGCAGTACGGCGACCGCTGACATTTTGTAAACATACAAAAGTTTCGAAACTTAATGCATTTTATATTACTAAAATTAGTAGTGTAAGTAGCGTATCCCAAGTACACGCAATACGAAATTTATTGGAAAGGAATATATATGTATAAATATATATATTTAAGAAACTCTGCTGACGCGGGTTCACATCATATACTTCGTCTCCTGTTCATCCTCCTTCGCCTTGACTACCATCTAACCAGTTGCCAACACCAACACCACCACCATAACACTAACAACATCTTACATGTTACTGCTTTTGCAAGGCGCGAAACATGCATATTTTAAGATGACAGTACAGGTACTGATCACTGAGGAGCAACTGTGGACGCTAGTACTGAGTAACAAAGTTTTAAATTTTCTGTAATGGACAAATTGTAACAAGTTAATGATAGGAAAGAAATGTGAAGGTGTGAGATGTTGACAGGAGCCCATCACCTGTCCACATCCTGATCCTCATCAATCCGGTCCATGGCCCCATCCCACTTTCTGAAGATCTGTTTTCGTATTATCTTTACATCTACGCCTGGGTTTTCCCAGTGACTCTTTTCCTCAAGTTTCCTCACAAAAACTCTGTCTACACCTCTCCTCTCCCCATATGTGCTACATGCCCTGCCCATCTCATTGCTCATGATTTGATCACCCGAATAAAATTTGTACCAGACTTATACTTTAATATAATTAGAACTCATATTAGCATGGCAATATCCGGAGACTTAATATTTTTACAAACACTTATCATTCCTTAAGGTAAAGCACAGAATCATAATGCTGATATTCGTTAGACATTACTTATGGGCCACTATTCTCATACAGTGACATGGAGATTGACAACCTGGCATTTTATGACAGCAAATATGACAGAGGGGTGTGCCCAAGATGTATATTTACGTATAGTTTAGGCCTATCACTCTTAAACCGAATCATCCTATTTTAAGCGCTTTCGCAAAACAGTTCCCAAGAAGGACTATTATCTTCTCCATATTTGTCTGTCCATCTGTCCTTTCGCAAGGAAAAAGAGCGACTCCCACCGTAAGAAATTTCACGATATTTCATATTTAGAATATTGACTAAAATTTGTCGATTTGATAAAGTCTGACACTGTCTGTTTATACTCTTGTTCCTTGACTTGTTCTCTGTGAGGTACGCACTGAGACTGAAGAAACACATAAGTATTGAGAAGCATGAACTGTAAACTTCGAGTGTAGACGCTCAATAAATACGGATTGCAAATTCACCGGTTGCGATACCTCAACAATGATCGATTGTGATTATTTTGACAGATGTTACAAAAATTCAATATATACAGGAAAACATTAATGAATTTAACAACTGGGAACAACAGTTAAATTAATGCGCCGGAAATGTGAAGTTATGTGGTAATATTTTAGCATGTTTCTCGCTCAGTAATTCCCAACTTAACACAATACAGGCAATGTACGTATAACGTAGCATTGAGGCGCGTTCGTGCAACCACAGTTGCAGTGGACAAGCAATAAGTATCGCACATTCTGAGTGTGTGTTTTTAGCCTTAATTATCCAGCATGCCAGGCGATGCGTCGTATTATCATCAGTGGCCTGTCTGGTTCTTCAATATTTTTCCACATTATTTCAGAAAAGGCAAGATTTTCGGGGGGGAAAATGTTATTCAACATAAAATGTGTGTTTCGGTTTTCATTACAACGTTTGTCCAAAACATTCTAAGAAAAATTGGGTGCGATATGATCAAATATGTAATTTGTCTTATGTAAGTAGCCGTTATTCTCGTCAGATTTAATGAAACCTGAATTTTGACAGAAATTCTTAAAATCCTCAAATATCAAATTTCATGAATACCCTTCAAGTGGGAGCCATGCGCACGGACAGATATACAGACAGACAGACAGACATGACGAAGCTAATAGTAGCTTTTCGCAGTTTTGCGAACGCGCCTAAATACGATACCACATGAAACGCAATTTCAGTAACATGCAGTAAATCATACTGATGAGAAAATCAAGCTTATTGGAGCATAAGAAATTCTTACAGAAAATACGAGTAGGCTGCCTGTCGTAAATGTTGCTAAACAATTAACAATTGAAAGACCTCTTTTCGCTGTATAATATACGACTCTAAAGCACAAATTATCATTCGAGTTATTATTAAACAGATCAAAAGGACAGTATTTGAACTGGACACTTCATAAAGTGTCTTGTTAGAATCATACTTCCATAGATACCCAAAGTGATGAATGACTTTTCCGAAGTAATAAATAAGATAATTCTAATTTTCATATTTCTTAACGACTACATTCCTCACACGTTTCAGCCTCCTTATCAACTAAAGTACCCTCCATGTTGCTTTGTTGCTTTGAACTCCGACCTCTGAGACCATTAATGACCCGACACTTTTAAATACCAACTAAATGGAACACACAGCGAGTTTCCTATCTCAACTGCCACGTTTTAATGATCAGAAAATAAGTTATTTGTCTGAAAAAGGCCTTCCTTCTTAAAAACAAACATCATCATGAACTAATTTAATAAATACATAAGTAACTACCGGAGTGCTGATAAGTCCTTAGCCCGACCAGGAAAGAAACAAGCTCGGAAGCATGTCAGAGACGCGCGCGATTTCAACATCCAGACGCGAGCTGTCATTAATTTATTTTCCTGCACGGCATGGCGCCAAAGGAAATTCACGCCATTCTGACTGAAACATTAGCTTGTTTCCTTCCTGGTCGGGCAAAGGACTTATCAACACCCCTGTACATTTCTACTAAAGAAACACATAAGGGCCCCTAATCCAAGAATCATAAGCATTCTTTCAAAGATAACGATTGAATTGGGACGAATGAACACAACATATACAGAAGGGCTTAATGTATTTTCATTGTACCGAAAATTCATTACCCATTCCAAATTTCTGATACTTATAATGGGTTAAATCATAAGTTATTTGATTCGGATGTAAAAAATTAAGTTTTGGATTTTCACAGCACTGCAAGGAACGAAACAGAGGCATGTCGTGAAGAGCAAGATGATGGAAATGTTGCTAGACTATTGATCAAAATGTAGATGTGCGTCTTATATAACTGAGGAGTAAATTAGAATGGCCAGCCAGCGGCCAAATTCTGAGAGTTGGTAGACAGACTACTGTCACAGAATGCCGAGATTAGAGCATGCTGAGTTGCCTCCACTCCGCAGTACGTAATAAGCACAAGAAAAGTGTCAACATGTTCTTAGGAATAAGAATGGTATTCGCGTTATGCAAGGTGCTAGACCGTTATTTTATTGCTAAAGGCACCGGCTGGGTTTGGATAATGAACAGAGAATTGACAAGGTTAAGAAGACAGACGTAGTGTCTCGAATAAATTAACACTAACGGGAAAGTAGGCACGTCATTATGGCCCCCGATTTACTTTTTCTTTTGGCGCTGGGACCCAGCGCGGGCTATGGCCTCCGCAATCACGAGGTTTCTATGCCACACACAAGGACTCCTCTGGACGAGTGATCAGCTTGTCGCAGAGACCTCTACCTCACAGACAGACAGGCCGCCGGCTGGATTCGAATCCACGATCTCAGCAGGAGAGCGGCTGCAGACCTACGCCTCAAACTGTGCGCCCACTGGGTATCGCCAATGGCCGCCAATACCTAAATGAATTTATAGAAGATATTTACAACGCAATTAGCTAATCGCTGGGCATGTCTTCAATAACACGAGCATCGTGGAAAGGTAGCACAATTGCGAAGTGAAAGCCAAGTATCACAACGGTCGTTCCTGAAACTGTGAGTAATGGAATGCATGAGACGGTTGAGTAAGGCAGGGTGCTATGTTAGTGAGCTATTAAGGGTTAGCCAAATTTACCCCAAAACTGGAAACAGAGCCGGCTACCGAACGTATTACACTACAACTCGCCTAATAACCTAACTGTTATCTGGTGTCTTCCGTTTATTGCATGAGAACCGATACACAGTTTTGTAGGTAAGGAACAAAGTGTAATAATTGTGCTGAAAATATTAGGCGCCAACGTTCAGAATTTATTCGTCCAGGCTACAGTGTCATAATTTTTGCAGAGGACATCCAGTTGTGTCATCGTACTAAAAGAAAGCAAATTAGTCTCTATTCTTTTGAAGCTTTCCCGGCAGTCCATTCTTGCAGTCAGTCATTAGTTCTTATTCCAACTAATTGCACATAATATTACGCGCATTTATTTCGAATAAAAGAAGCGATTGAGTCTGTGTTGTTTGACTGAAACCAGAGACTATTTTGATTTCTTTTATAAAGTGTCATACTTTCTCATAACAAGATTTTCGAGGACAGGATGTCGTGGAAGATACTAAGGCCTATGTATGACGTAGTAAAAGGAAGCAGAAGAAAATTGTGCAACGAGGAGCTGCGCGAATTCTATTCCTCAGCAAATCATAAGGGCAATCGAATCAAGGTTAGGATGAAAGGAGAAGGTGCGATGTATGTTGTAGTGGGAGAAACTGTAGCAAAGAGGGAACTTGGAAGACACTGACACAGATGAGAAGACATTAATAAAATAGATCTGAAAAGAAATAGTATGGGAGGCCCTGGACTGGTTTCATCTGGCTCACGTTAAGGATAAGTGGCCGGCTGTTAACACAGGAACGAAATTTCGGGTTCCATAAAATGCGGGTAATTTCTTGACTACCTGAGCAGCTGTTAGCTTCTCAGTAACTTCTTCATAGTTTGTTTGCGGCCTTATAACAGTCCTACAGGTCTAATGAAACTAAAGTTGTCTCTACGCTCTATTAAGCACCGTGCCATGAAGGCGTTAAGCGTCTCTTGATTTAGCATCCTCTGTACGGACAGAGGGAGGAGAGGACCTATAGATTCAAAAATTCCTAAACGTGGCACTGAATACAGAACTACCGACGGGGTATCGACGTGGAGTATCCGTCTTGCTGCACAAGGAAGTTGGTTTACAGGCTTGTCTCGGGCTATGTTATTTTAACTTCCGTTAGTTTTCCTCAGTCGCTCCAAATACCTGAACGTCACGTTTGATGGTTAGTGGGAAGACAGCGGCTTTCCGAGATATGACACCATCTACTTTGAACCCATGTAACAAGGTTTTGGTGGAACGTGCTCCCTCCATCAGCGTATCGTTCCGAAATGTTGATACACAACAACAAAATTAAACGACTTCACTTCCCATAAGACTAATTTAAATATAAGAATAGCTTCCTTGTACATTCGACTGAATCTGTTAAGCATTATAAACGTGTTAACTTTCTCAGTTGATTATATCATACACGTGGTAAGTTCACACAAAATGAACCAGGAAAATTGTTTACCGAATATATTTTACTAACCTACAAAAAGCATTAAAAACCAGTTAGCAATGTTGTGTCTAATAAGTTTGTTTACTACAAGGAGTCTTACTTTCACTGCAGTTCCAAATGGTGCAGTTGTTGTCAACGTGTGTTTTGCCCGAACGTTACAAATTTGTGGGCTCACAAAATAGATGATGCTAAGCAAATGGGTCATAAGAACCCTACCGGCCTAGTTCACCCAACTTACTTAAGATTCTAAGACAGCACGAATAAATTGGTCAAGTATAATACTGAGGAGCAATACAAAGAAGCGCCAACAAACTGCCGACTGCTGGGATTTGACACCGCGTAATCTGGTAACCAAACTTCAAGTTACAATGCTGACACATTCAAAAGAGGACAAACAGGGACAATGTCCTCCGAAATGTTGGTAAGCGACCATCAGACTACACGGCGTCATATCGCAGAAGACAGTAATTTTTGACGGAAACATGTCCGCACGTAAAACGGGACATAAATCATATAACATCTCCTGATAGTGTATAGTCCTTTGCTTACCTGTTTCCAAAACTCACATGCACCAACTTTGGCGAGAGCGTCATGAAGTCATTCACTCATTCCTTATACGAAGAGATAAAATTACACTCGCCTCAAGCAACACCCACTGTTTTTACTCTATAAACAAACTGAAACAAATAAACGCAAGTACAGTTCTAGCAAAAAAAAAAAAAGGGAAATACACGCACTGGGCAAAATAACGAAATACGCACATGCACATAAATATATGAACTAATGTAAATGAACACATGTAACCGCAGTACCACAGATGTAGGAATGCTTTGCTGTAGAGGCTTACCGATAAAACCACATACTGTACTCTGCAGAACACAGCTTGTGCGTCATTTTCACCACACTGAATAAAAACAGAAAACACCCACAAAATACTACCTCTCCCTACGACCGCATAGCCTTTTCCATCTGGATCAACCACTAGAAGGAAAACCCCAGCTATTTTTTTTTAACTAAACCTCAAGAACTTGGGAGTATAGTTACTAAACTCTCCTTCAAGCAGACAAAAAAAACAGAGTCTTTCGGTATTTTTTTGCTATCCAAAACAAGACCTGTGTATTAGGCCTTTCAGGCCATAAGCAAGGCCAAGGCTAATACCATCTTTTGTAACAAACCCCTTTACCCCACTGACCAATGCATGACACTGTCATTCATGATATATATACGGCGTGTTATTTCATCCCACAACATACCATAAACCACATGTACCAAAAGAGTAATAAATTTTCTGCCCTCTAAAATATCTGTAGCATCCCATCATACATAACGTTAAACTAACCCTTATACAGATAGAGGTTTACGATACTGGCAAAAAAACGGAACTTTGTTGTACTTTTCTTGAAATATAACTTTGCAACTTCAGTTTTATTACACCATACTAAAACCATTCAACGGCCCAAGTCAGAAAGGAAATGTGCGACCTTGGTAGTTTTGCGAAAAAGTGGACAGTATTTTTTGTTTGTATAAGACAATATACTAGAGAAAGAAGTGTTTCAGCTAAAGGCTTACAAGTATGGAAGGGTTTCTTTATTTTTTTTTTAGAAGGGTTGGTCAGTGTGCATTCAGTAAGTATGTATCTCATTGTGCTAAATTTAGGAAGGACAAGTAAAGCACCCTTAAGGGCCACTGCATGTTTAAGGAACAGCACAGGACAATGGTGCTACAGCTTAAAGCGCACAAACAGAGGGCCCGTCTGCTGTCGGAGCCGTAAAGCGTGTGAGGAATCACTGTCCTTGAAATTCTTGTTGAAGATTTCTAAGGTTACCTGAAAACTGAGACATGTAAAATTTTATCAGAAACAGTAAAAAATGCACTCTCAGAGCAGCACGGCTTTGTGACATCTTCAGTGTCTGCTCAGCTATCGGAAGGTCTGAGTTCAATGTCCAGACAAAAAAAAACTGTATAAGCAAATGCAAGTTGAACATGTTTTCCAGTGCTCGTAACGTGGACTGTAACCTTCAGAGTACACTGTCTTCATTTATTACTCATTTCGCCACTAACAGTTCCTCATGCAGATTTTAATGGTCATATTAAGCCTGAATATGACGTTATTATCTTGACGTGCGTCACCCTCGTTGTGTCTATGTAATATGCGCCAATAAACATACAAACCGTCAGTACACAATTCTTTAGTACGTTAATCACACATAGCTACATGTTTCGGCTGTGGAGGGCAGCCATCATTAAGCCTATGTTTCAGATATGTAAAAAAATTATGTAGCTGTAGCTGTACTTAGTTATTTACTCACTTACTGCATGGAGCAGAACCCTTCTTGAGAAGCTAAAAGGTTCTCAGCTAGTCAAAAAATTCCTCTCATTTTATGGAACCCGAAGCTTCATTACCCAATTCAAAAGTGCCCGCCACCTGTCCCTATCCTGAGCCAGATCGATCCAGTTCATGCCCCCACATCCTACTTCTGGAAGACCCATTCTAATATTGTTCTCCCATCTACGCCTGTGTCTTCCAAGTGGTCTCTTTCCCTCAGATTTCCCTACCAAAACCCTGTATACACCTCTTCTCTCCCAAAACATGCTACATGTCCCGCCCATCTAATTCTCGATTTCATAACCCGAAAAACAACGGGTGAGGAGTAGAGATCATTAAGCAGCTGTAGCTATACATCTAAAAGTTAAAGAAAATAATAGGCTATAGTTTTTTACTTTTAGATGTATAGCTAAAGTTATTAATTTTTTCTTCTTTTACATTTCTGAAACATATGGCCTGATGATGGCTGCCTTGTACAGCCGAAACATGCAGTCATTCATGATTATTTTATTACAGAGTAGTGTGGTGACAGATTGTATTTTTATTGCTTCATGTAATGTTATTAAGTTATTGCTGCGAAAGTAGCTGAGAATTACAAGTTGAGATTCTGCAGATTTGTAAGCCTTATAGAATAGAAACAATATTAAAATACCAAGATTGATAAAGAATATTTGGAAGTTAGAGGCTGTGACCTCTTTATATTTAAGATGCTATTTTATTTATGGTCGTGACCGTGGACCATGTGTAAGCACAGTTGTGTCGCAGACAGCTGATACTTACTGTTCTCCAGCTTGGGGGGTTGGACTCAGATAATAACCTGCCACTGCGTCTAGCATGTTAGGAACTTCGTAGGTGGACTTGCGCGGATAACAACAGCGTCCATCTAAAGCAAAGGAGGCCGCAAGGTTACTTTTTCGTTTCCTGTTGTCGCAGAAGTAAATGTTTTCTCCTACAGAAATGTAGTATAAAATCTACAGATGTAAACACATAAATAAAGTAATAATAAATAGAGTAACACAATTTTAATTATCTATTATTTTAAATATTTTAGAGCAACATGTTTTGGCTCTTAAAAGCCATCTTCAGGCTGAATATAAAGCAATGTCTGTAATACACTGCAATAAAATGGACGTCCATTGCAACCTGAAGAAGGCTTTTAAGGGCCGAAACATGTTGCTCTAAAATATTTAAAATTACAGTTAATTAAAGTTGAGTTAGACTCTTTTTATTATTACTTTATTTATTAGATTATAACATATCTGGAATGCCCTGTCTAAAGATTGATATAAACACAATTATAAACGTTCTTGCTCGCCGTCTCGAGAACGTCGATTCGTATCAAACAACAGATTAACCGTATTTTCAACTCTAAGATCTAATGATAATGAAATATATTTTGGATGACTGTAAGGCTATTAACCCAACCTCGCTAAATAAATCCTAGTTTATTCTTATCCTCATTTTAATCATATTTCTTCAGCATTCAGATTCTAACTGTTGATTCCGCATTGTCGTTTGTACCGGGTTCTGCACCCTGGATGCAGGAAATTTCTCGCACTGTCAACTAAACATTCACTTTATTAGGTCTGGACGAGTAGGGCTCGGATCTTGTGCAGGTCTCCTACCACGAAGGGTATTCGTTGTTTCCATAAACTACTTCACTCCAGCTGCACAGTGAGGGGCTTCATTATCCCTATGCCTCACCAAATATTATTTCATTGAACATAACAAGAAGAACGATAAGCACAAGTCATGTGGCAAGTGAGAGGGAAGAGAGCAGTGCATAAAGGATGTTGATGAAGAAACCTGAGGGAAAAAGACAATTTGGAAGACCTTGGCGTAGAAGGGAGGGTAATATTCGCATGGATTTTCAAGAAATAAGATAGCGTGCGTAGACTGCATTGATCTGACACGGAATAGTAACAGTTGGCTTGCCCATGTGAACATAGTAATGAACCTTCGTGTTCACGAAAATGCCGGGAATTCTTTGACTAGCTGAAGAATGAGCTTCTCAAAAAGTACGTCACCCTTATTTTATAACCGGAAGTTGGAACCAGCAGGTTCATCCGAAACTAGTGGCCTTTAACAGTTACTACAAATATCAGTATATAGTTTGACCCCGAATTCTACCTATTTGAAACGAAAATGTACTAAATGTTCCATGGCTGCAGGAAGCAATGAAATGCTTCCTTTGAGTAAAATTCTTATTCTCAGGAAACATGAGCAAATTTCAAATTAGGCCTCCATTTCTTCTGTTCTCTAATTATGAAACAAAGGACCTTAACGAAAAATGCAAAACATTAATAAAGTAAGATTTATATTGTTTTGTGAACAGTACAAAATGTAGTAAAGTTTATCTACTTTCATTAACTGAGTAACAATAATGGATCACTGAGGAACTGTAAGCACGTGGTGTCTATAATATTACAGACTAGACTATACCCTTACTTGGCAGACCATAGTGTATATATCCTTTAATTAGTACCCACTCCATAGCGGCGCTATGGACGGTCATATTTCAGTAATACACACACACACACACACACACACACACACATGCATACATGCATATATACACCGAATGAAATTCGAGTAAATTTTGCTCATACAATAATTTAGGGTTTGTGCATTAATGATGTGTTTATTACTGTAGGTTCAGCTTAATGCAAAGCTCGTGTTTATTACAAAGCTAATGTTCCTGGCAATTGGATCGCCTTCATCAGAATCTATAGCCTGCAGCTTAGATATAGAAGTTTGTTGTGGAAGGTGCTTCTATGTGCATACGGTGGTTAGAGTAACGTTCATATAATCCTCAGCAAAATAGTAATTTTTAATATATTAATAATAATACGGTACACATGAAAATAATGTAAGGGTCTTTCAGTAAACTAAATTTAAATTAGACCAGCACATATTAGAAGTATAAGTAAGTGCGCGAATACTTAATACAGTTAACATGTTCTGCTTGTTTCACCTTTCAGAATATACACATATTGTAGGGGGTGCTGCAGTTTCATTTTGTTAAGAACAGAAAAGTGTTGCGCTACTGATTTGTTCGTGCGATTTGGGTGCAAGAAATGGAGCCGTTTATCAGATTATCTATACCGATTTCTTGGTGTGTGAAAATCGAGAGATCACTGCGTCTCCAGGTAGTTCGAGTGTCTGGTTATTATGAAACTCTTTCTTCGTTCTGCATGAATAGTGTCATTGGCTTTGGTTGACTCGACGAAAGTCCATCCGCTATATGAGGCAATCGAAAGCCTGTGTTTTGGAATTTCAAACAGCGTAATAAATTGAAGAATAAAATCATGTTCATAACATGTTTGGAGATTCATTTCAGTGTAGTCTGATACAACACGACTGACATTAAGTTGAATTTTGGCTGCTTGTTGTGAAGTAAAGACACTTCGAGAGAACGTGTTTGGAGACATACATTGATAAATGTTGAACGACTGTCACGGCCCACTACTTCAGTTGTAATTCAGATAAGGACAGAAAATAAAAGAGACAGAGGGATGAGAGAATTTCTTAAGAACAAATGAAGGAAGAAGACGCGAAGGAATGTATTTTCTTATGCAAGATCTTATTTATTTATTTATGTTCCATTTGACGATCCCTCCTGTGCCTCAGATTAAAAAACACGGAATACAGGATAATTAAGCTGATCCCAATGGCCGCGCGGTCTAGGGCGTAGGTCTGTGGACACTCGCTTACCGAGATTGTGGGTTCGAATCCCACTGGAGTCATGGGTATCTCTATCCTGTGAATGTTGTATATTGTCATGCAGAGGTATCTGCGACGGGCCGATTCCTCGTCCAGAGAAGTCCTACTAAGCTTCTGTATCTTTGAGTGTGTTCAGAGGAGAGTATTCATCATACACACTGCCGTGCGACCCCAAAGTCTCACTCAGTCAGGGTAGCTGGTGCTCCAATTGAGGTTCGAACCAAGTACCTCCCGACAGTTCTTGAGAATTTACGGTTGAAAATAACGACTTGCCAGGAGCAAGTCATTCGTTCCATCCTTGTCGAGATTTACACTTCTGAAGACAAAATTTCTGTTGTAAAACTGCGTATTTCTTAAAGAAATCAGGATACTACAGATGGTATTGTAATCTGCGGGATGAACATCGTAGGAACTTTGTTTCGATTCCTGTCAGGTGCACGAGATTTGTTTCTTTTCCAAAGCCTCCAGACCGGTCCAGGAGTTCATTCAGCTGCCTATCTAAATGGCCACCGCGACCTCTTTCCAAGGGACTAAAGCGGCTGAGGCAGAAGCTAACCTTTCGCCTTCATGTTGTGCCAAAATTAAGAATTAATGGCACTATACCAACACTGTACAACATGGCTTCATAGCGTGTACAAATACAATTTCACTTTACCTGAATATTTGTTGTACATGGCTTCCATTCACTGGCAATGTATTTCTTACAAAGTACTGTAATTAAGATTAAAAGCAAGATAAACTTAATTATTTCTCCAAAACTGCTTAAGTGTTGTTCATACTTAATGCAATGCCATCGACTTTGCTATTATTAACCCTCTGTTCCAGTCAGGACATAAGTGGAATAACAAGACTTATATAACACAAAGAAGCTGGACATTAAGAATGTTTAGATAGAGTGAAATTTTGAGTCGCCACGTTCGACGTTTGCATAATGACCTAAGAGTGTGTATAATAAAATACAAATTGCAAAATTTAAACATACGTTATAAACACATATAATGGGCTTGTGTTACCAGGTCATTGATCAGAAATTCTTAGCCGGTTTTAGGTACCAGCTTACCGCGTGATCATACTTCTTTAGGTACCAGCTTACCGCGTGATCATACTTCTTTAGGTACCAGCTTACCGCGTGATCATA
>Ga0136643_10002487_pt1 | contig 23940 bp, 10 predicted proteins | sample TergutLab28metaG_FD_96883 | JGI IMG/M metagenome (GOLD analysis project Ga0136643, IMG submission 96883) | Labiotermes labralis P1 segment gut microbial communities from Petit-Saut dam, French Guiana - Lab288 P1 (version 3) (version 3) | ecosystem: Host-associated > Arthropoda: Insects >... | reverse complement strand
TCTTTACTCCCGGGAAAGACCCGGTACCCATTGTACAGGAGGCTGGGTGGGCCCCAGGGCCGGTCTGGACAGGTGCGGAAAATCTCGCCCCCCACCGGGATTCGACCCCCGGACCGTCCAGCCCGTAGCCAGTCGCTATACCGACTGAGCTACCCGGCCCACATAAGAAGTGTACAGAGTTAGAAAATTTGACATAAACTTCACAGCAACATACGTGCATCAGTAAAATGTACAATGGATATTACCAGGCCTCGTAAAACAAAGAGATATACCTAATATACACGTAAAGTTTTCTCTTTGCACATCATGCGGGTATAGCAGGATTATATTCACAAAGTATCCATCATTTTGCAGAACAATCTTCAGCGCAAGTCCCACAAACCTTATGGTCCTCCAACCTCAGTCACACAACTGCAACAACTACATAGGCAGAGGAATACCGGCACTCCACCACTCTGTAGAAACACACTGATCTATCTGCACATGACTTCACACTCTCTCCCACCTGTGACACCACTCTAGTCTCACTAGCATAATTAACGCCTGAAGCTGGAGACTTTGTGGAATTAATCCTGCTATATAGCGGTATGTTCGAGTATATGTCCATCCATTCTTAATCGCAGTACCAGATGAAGGTCAGTGGTCAACTTGACACTCCGGCCGCTTTAGCTCTGGGGTAGCCTCTGATACAGTTGAACAAGAGGCTGGATGGCCCCAGTGCTTTTGTGGAGGCTTTGGAGGCGGCAAAAATCTGCTCCTGCTGAGGATTGAACCAAGATTCCTAGGGTTCTCAAGTCCATAGGTCAGTTGCTATATTGACAACACTATCTGAGCTCTTGGCATAAAAAAGGTAGCCAGAACAACACCATGCAATAGCTCAGGCATTACAGACACTGGCTTATCATTGAAGGGGTCACCTTCAATGTGGGTCAGGCATTTTTACGTTACATTCGACATTTATAATCATTAACCCTTTAAACGCCGAGTTAAATCCCTTCTGCCATTTGCTGGCATTATTAGGAGCTCACCCTATTCTCCACATTAGCAGGATAAGGGTTAAAGTGTGTCTGTGCATTTCTTTGTGTGCAGCTGTCATGTGCTTCATCGTGTTATAACCACATCATCATAATCACAACCTCCACCACCATGCTTCAAGGACTTCACCTTGTGGACCACTCTGGTCTCAATACTACAATCCAGAAGTATCTTTAATGGGCGTCCTGGGCTAGATGTACAAATTTTCTAAAATCTGGGAGCCACCCCAAAATGCTAGGTGCCAAAAACGTTGACAAGACACGAGTTACATCCTGACAACCCACAAATATTTAGGACCACCATTAATATATAGTCACTCTGGCGACCTGTGCCCAAGAATTGTGCACTCCAGGGTTAGAATTCTAAGAAGCAAACAAAACGAGAAAGCAAAACAAGAAACTGGTTTAGTTGGCAGTTCTGCTCGATATCTCCCAAATAAAGGTCCAGAGCAGGGCCCCTACACCAAACTGCTCAGTCGACAATTATTTGAAGTAGACCCGCTGTGCCCTCCTCTTTTCTTCGTGTGGTTTGCGTTGCAGAGGGTGGACAATCCCCATTTCGCTCAATGAATCAATAGTGGCACCAACCAAAATTTGCCCATTTGGAGTTAATACTACGATTGAGCTCAAAAATGTAACTACATCCGACAATAACATCATCTAGCGGGGCATGTTTCAAATAAGAGGTGTGCTGGTATTGTCAGATGTAGTTGTAATATTTTTTAGCTCAATCATAGTATTAATGCAACGCGAAATTTTTGGGTTACGCCACCATTGCATTCAGTGAGCTCTTTTATCTTATACCGCATCACTCAAAGCGGGTGGAGCTGAAGTATCACACCTAGTCGCCGTCAGTATATTGCAGCCATCACTCGTGCAATTGGCTACAGATGTTTAAATTCGGATTATAACGTGGATCACACAGAATGCCTATCTCATGGGTTACACCGCTCAACAGACCCACAATTTTATGTTAGCATTTTGTGAATATTCGCAGGCATGTACTCTGTTATAGCCACTAGACTATACATTCTGGTCTCTGGACCTTTGTTCAATATTTAAGTGTTCCCAAAAATACAAAAACTTAAAAACAAAATTCTGGGAACTTGGCTGAGGGATCCTACAATTGCCGCTTCAAAAGGCTGGTGGCCCTACGATATCCGCCGAATGTTAGGTTAATATTATCCAAACTTCTAACTTCTATTACACTCCTTGCAATCTGCGAGATTTCAGGCCTCCCACGTGGTGTAGTTCACCCGCGCAACTGTATAGAAGAGCCAATACTTGAGGCAATTTGTCATAAAACAAAATGGAGTCACCGAGTTAAACCCAAAAATATTTGATGGGCTGGGTGTCAAACCTCTGCCCCTGTCCTATATAAACAATGGTCATTTAAGTAAAAAAAAAAAATTCGAAACATGACGGACACAGGTCAAGAATAAGGCAATATCACACACAACTCACAGAAGGCTGGTATCGCCCTTCCTTTAGTTTCAATAGTGATGAAGATAAACAGCAAGCCACGCTGTATGCATAGTTAAACAGAACAGCGAATTCCTTACCTGAAACAGTAGACTGGCATATAGCAGGGTCCCGTCGCCACCCAGACAGATGATGAAGTCAATCTTGTCTGTCAGATCATCTTTCCCATCTCGAAACGTCATTAGTTTCTCCTTGACGACTGAGAAGCCTGAATTGTTCAGAAGCAGTGCGTCATCCATAACCGTCTGCTCCACAAACACAACCATGCTCTTCTCCTGCACGTGCAATACATTGACATCATTATGTGGCACGTTTCAAATCACAGCGTTTTGCTCGCATGTACTCGATGAAAGATTAAAAGAAAAAGATTTAACGACCATGTCACGGGTCTTCCTTCAGATGTTGACAGTTAGATGTGGAAGATCTGTGGCATATTTCAAGGATATTACCCGGAGGAATGGAGGACACCCAGAAACGACCAGTCAGGGTTTCCAGCCACCTGGCTAAGTATCAAACCCATGATATCTCAGAACTGAATCATACATGTTAACTGCTTAACCATAACGGAGTGTCTTGTGTCATTACAACACGGGATAGAGAGTGGTGCTAACATTATAAACAAGAGGTACAGAGTGGTTCAGACGTTATAACAGGTGATACACAGTGGTTGTAACATTATAACAGGACATACACAGTGGTTATAAGATTATGACTGGACATACCGGGCGGTTGTAACATTACGACAGGATATGCGGAGTGGTTGTAACATTATGACTTGATATACCAAGTGGTTTTAACATTACAACAGGGCGTATACGATGGTTAAAAACCATGACTTCCAAGCATTACTACAAAAAAATTCATTAATGTTTCTAAACTACAGGGAACACTGTGGTTCCATCTCGATGGTCTAACGCTTCAAGTAGAGACTCCTTTTGGACTTCAAGACCCTCAAGACGAAGGCAGAGCTCTCCACAGCATCGGTAACTATTTATCAATCAACAGTGTGTATCATTCCAGAAGACTTGAATTCTCATCAGCCCCACTGCAACCTCACACTGAGCACACATCTTCTTCAGAAGCTAACAGTTGTTCAGCTAGTCAGTACGTGCTCAGTTTCTTTGTATAAAGTGCCAGATGAATCCAGTACAGTCACGCACACTTATCTTACCTCCTCAGGCATGGGATCCAGCCACTACTGTGTTGCTGGTACTCATGCACTCCACTGTCAGCCAGAACTCCCAGGGTGTTATGTATGCAGTCAACAATGAACCTAACGATCTCATTACTATAGTACAACCATTAAATATGGTGTGCAGAGGAAATATGACAGAAAAATGCCACGTTTGGTTTCATCTGTGCAATATTAACATTTTTGCTGTCTCACCTTAAGGGACAAGCACACAGACTGGGAGTGTCCGAAGAAAAACAATTTTGAGTGGAATACTGTTGACTGTAAAAAAGGTAAAGGTAAAGCGTTCCCGTTACAGGCCCGGTGTGGCCCATTGGGTGGGTAGAAGTATAGCTCTAATCTTCCATGACTGCGGCACTAGAAGGGGGTGAGTGGTCAGCAGCACGCCCCGGCCGCACTTTACCCCCGGGAAAGACTCGGTGCCCATTGTACAGGAGGCTAGGTGGGCCCCAGGGCCGGTCTGGACGGGCGGAAAATCTCGTCCCCACCCGTAGCTCAGTCGCTATACCGACTGAGCTACCGGCCCACCTTGTAGACTGTAATAAAATGAAAATAAAAACATTAAACAAAAGAAGCTCCATAACATGTGCTGTCCATCAGATGTGAGGCTGATCACATCAGCAAGGCATGTAGCACACATGCAACATGTGAGAAATATATATCCGAAATTTTCTTCAGAAAACCTAAAAGGCTGAGACGAGTTGGGTGTTCTAAGCCAATGTTTCTCAACCGCCGGGCCGCGGCTCGGTACCAGGCCCTGGCATCAATTATACCGGGCCGCGAGAGGTTCTCCTGGAATTTGTCATTTTAGTTTTCTAAGCAATTTTCCCGAATAAATGTTTTATAGTGGAAATATTCTGAGGTGAAAAATGTACGTGAATGTGTCGAAAAACTCAGACCCAGATGTTGGCCTACAATATGCTACAAAATTTTATTAGTCGAGTGGCTCATAACTAATTTAAATGTAATTTTATATTTGTCAACATGCCACACCGTATACATAAGTGTACTAATACTCTTTATGATTACGCCATATTTAATTATTAATACTTATGTTAGTTTAATGTATGAACTTAATAAATTGAAAGGTATTTACGAGTAAATCTGTTGGGACCGGGCCCTCGTCTTATGAAAAAAGAATTTACCGGGCCGCGGTCTCACAGAGGTTGAGAAACACTATTCTAGGCGAAGATGGGGGGATATGAAAGAAACAGTCTCATCTTGTTGACTGGATTCAACTGGCCGTGTTTGCAGACTTGTGGCGCTCCTGTGAACATTTTGGTTCCACAGAAGGCTGGGGATTTCTTGTGTGGCTGAATGACAAGCCTCCCAAGGAAAAAACATATGCCACGTCCCGTCAGTTTTTTCGCGCCTGCATATGACCAGTGCAGTCCAGTCGACCTGATACGTGCACGTGATCCGGCAGTGCGATGGACTGGCGACATGGCATTACATTTCATTATCAGTAACACTGACCTCGATAAGCCACTTGACGAGTTGCACAAAGGGCTGCAGCACGGACACGTCGCGCACCTTCTTTATAACAAGAACTGTGAGCGGGGGCTTGTACCAGGTGAGCCTTTGGCTTGCTGGATCCTGTATCGTCCTGCAAATACACAACATGTTGTCAGGAACCAAAATAACTTGCTTTAAACCGTAAGGTCCAGTGGTTTACTTTATGTACCACCAGGTTTAACAATCAACAATTCTACGTTCTGCCCTCACAGTGTATTGACGTGTTTTGTTCAGCTCTCTGAACAAACAGCGCTTATTTCACTGTACAGCAATAACTGACTGGTGTTTATAACCGAGACGGAGAGTGTTTACTGCGCGGTACGTTCTACATTCTACGTTCTGCCCACACAGTGTATTTATGTGTTTTGTGTGGATGAGAACAAACAGCGATAACTTCACTGTACAACATTAACTGGTTGGTTTTTATAACCGAGACGGAGTGTGTTTACTGCGCAGAACGTTCTACATTCTACGTTCTGCCCACACAGTGTATTTATGTGTTTTGTGTGGATCTGAGAACAAACAGCGATTATTTCACTGTACAGCATTAACTGACTGGTTTTTATAACCGAGACGGAGTGTGTTTACTCCGCGGTACGAACCGAATCTTTAACTATAATTGAGGTTGAGTTTTCAGGCAGCTAGTCGCCGGCCTCCAACCGCAGAGACCCAGGTTCGATCCCAGTCCAATCCTCGGAAATTTGTGGTGGACAAAGTGGCACTGGGACAGAGAACAAGTTTTAAAAAATGCATAAACATTTTGGGTTCTTTATTTTAAACTCTCACACAAACAGGTCACATTCAACTACAGGGTAAAAGCTAACCAGTGCTTCACCAGAACTGTCCTCGCCACAGCTGACGCATTTACCATGTCGTGGCACGAGGTGTTAGGCGCGTTCGCAAAATTTCGAAAAGCAACTATTAATTAGCTTCGTCATGTCTGTCCGTCCGTCCGTCCGTCCGTCCGTCTGCATGGGACAACTCGGATCCCACTGGACGGATTTTCATGAAATTTGATATTGGTGGATTTTTCGAAACTCTGTTTAGAAAATTCAAGTTACATCGAAATCAGACAAGAATAAAGGTTACTTTACATGAAGACCAATATACACGTTTTATTATAACCCTCTCATTTGTTTTTAGAATGAAAAAGTTTCAGGCAGAATATGTAGAGAAAATCAAAACACATTTTATGTTCAATGACGGTTTTTTTTTTTAATCGTGCCGTTTAGGAGATAAGGTGGAAAAATATTTTAGAGCGGGGAAGGCCACTACGGCGCATGCGCATTGCATGCTGGATACCTAAGGCTACAAATACACACACAGGTTGTATAATAGTCATTGTTTTCCCACTGCAACAACGGTTGCACGAACGCGCCTCAATGCTACGTTGTCTGTCTGTCTGTTGCTACTTCCTGTTGATATCACTCCGTGGCCTGTGTTACAAGCCACAGTGTCACAAAACGGTCCACCTCGCTATCGTCTTCAAAACGCGTGACCGCCTAGTTCTTAAATGCAGAGCTGGAAACAGGTAAGAGCTTGGCGAACGAAAGGGGTTGGATGCTGAATGTTTCAAGCATCTTCGCTTCTACAGATATGCGTCGCTTAACGACGGGGATACGTTCTGAGAAATGCGTCGTTAGGCGATTTCCTCGTTGCGCGAACGTCATACAGTGTACGTACATAAACCCAGATAGTATAGCCTACTACACACCTACGCTATACGGTATAGCCTATTGCTGCTAGGCTACAGATCTGTACAGCATGTTACTGTACTGAATACTGTAGGCAATTGTAACACAGTGGGAAGTATTATAATATTATGGGAACACCGTCGTATATGCGGTCCGTCGTTGACTGAAACGTCGTTATGCGACGCATACCTCTACAACTATACGCCACGGAAGCTTGTTTCATGGCCGATATTGCACTCTATGTTAACACGTGTTCACGGCATTACCCTCCCAATGAATATGCAACTAATGTGGGCCCTAAAACGAACTAAGCTTGCTAACAGCCAGCAATACCGGGTACTGCGAAGGCGCGCCAAGTGCTCCACCATGCACAGGGTGCAAGTCTAGACGAAATGCAATAAGGAAAGCTACAGACGACAATAGAAACGGTATAAGGCAACATGCTGGAAGACGGGCCGGGATAGTGTAGTCGGTATAGCGACCTGCTACTGGCGGGACGGTTCAGGGTTCGAACCCCGGTAGGCGCGAGATCGACCCTGAAACTACAGTACTTTAAAACGGGTAAGAGTGACTTCCGTTATTAAAATTACAGCCTTTAACACTATGATGTATTCCTTTTACGTGATTTACGCAAAAGTCTATGTTGTGATGTCGCTAAGTTTGACAGAGTTTTCGCCTCCTTTTGGTTTCTCCTTACCCTTCGACCTACAGGTTTATAATTCAGAACAATCTCCGATTACAGACCATCAGCTTACGTGCATAGAGAGAAGGAATAAAATAATTTCAGTGCTCATACATTTAACCCTTACCCCGCTAACGTGGAGAATATGGTGAGCTCCTATCAATGCCAGCAAATGGCAGATGGGATTTAACTCGGCGTTTAAAGGGTTAAAGGGTTAATGTTAGTGTGACCGTGCATCACTGATACAACAAAATAAACAACCAACTAGATGCAGCAATAACGGTTTATTAATTATTTCAATCAGCTCAACGTGTTTCGGGCTATGATTTCGCCCATCCTCAGGAGTACTAGACTGTGTTTACAGCTTGTGGTATAATGCATCGACGATGCATTATACCACAAGCTGTAAACACAGTCTAGTGCTCCTGAGGATGGGCGAAATCATAGCCCGAAACACGTTGAGCTGATTGAAATAATTAATAAACCGTTATTGCTGCATCTAGTTGGTTATTTTATTACAATCTCAGTGCCGTCTATATGTTCACGTTGATGACGATGAACGCTTTACCAACATGCCAACAACACAGGCCGCTCCAGACTTCCATAATCCGACGTCTCATGCAAAAAGTTTTAACGAACGTTTCGCATGTTCCATTGCCAATTGCCAATTTCCGCGTACGTTCTTCAAGCAGTCTCTTTCTTTCAGATTCCCCCACTGCAACTCTGTATGTACTTCTGCCCTCCCTAAAACATTCACATACATCGGATCTCCCGGCTAATTGCAACGCAACACAACAGGGCAAATTTGATATTCTTGAAAAAGCACTCTGAGCAATGAATGTACAATGAATACCAGACAGGAGACAACTTTCCTTCGTCGTTGCCATTCCCATGCTCCTGCGTCCCTATTGACTAGCACTTTCTTTGTATTTTCTTTTTCTTTCAGATAAAAACGGTAAAAGGGAAAGTGACCCCGTTAGAGGCCCGGTGTGGCCCAGAGGGTGGGTAGAGGTATAGCTCTACTCTTCCATGACCGCGGCACTAGAAAGGGGTGAGTGGTCAGCAGCACGCCCCGGCCGCACTTTACCAGCGAGAATGACCCGGTACGCATTTTACAGGAGGCTGGGTGGGCCCCAAAACTGGTCTGGAAGGGCGGAAAATCTCGTCCCCACCGGGATTCGATCCCGGACCGTCCAACCCGTAGCTCAGTCGCTATACCGACTGACCGGGCCCACCTTCTTTCAGATAACATGAAGACAATACAAAATGAATTAATGGTAACGTAAAACCACTAGAATAAATGAAAACGCAAAACAAATGTACCTAACAAAATTAAGGTAAAGTACGACAATATGACGGTAATACGAAATTAATAACGGTCAGTTAATTCGAAGTTAACAAAAAAAAAAGAGAACAAAACTGAAGAAATGAAGAAGACTGAAATTTTCAACGAAAGTCCGTTTCACTTCTTCAATACAAGTTACGAAACCTGTCTTCATTTTTCCGACAGAATTTTAATAGTCCTACCGACTGAGTGACCTCTGAACCCCACCTTCACGTGCACAGTACCGTCCCACAATGGCACATTTCCTTCCTACGGCACGGATTTGTTGAATGAACAGTTCGCTGAAACTACCGTTCGTACAGCTTACGCGTCGCTCGGCTATTGAGTTGCTGACTGCAACAGCACTTACTTAATCCCTGCACATTTAACATTCACAGATTTCGTATTTGATTACCAGTCCGACTTTATCGGCAGCCCTACACAGTCCCCAGACTGTTCCACTGTGATCTGACATTTCAGATGGCGACAGTTCCATCAGATTTGTTCCTCTCCCTAAAACCAAGACCACAACACTTGTTCGATTGGCCATGCGGGAAGTTCCGGTATGCTGATATCTTCTGCAATCCTCCATACTCAGTTTCGCACAGTCAAGATCTTCATTCCATCTGCGAAACTTCGTCAAGGTCTCTTCCCAAGCGCTGCGCTTGCTGTACTCTGAACCGACCGGGCTTGCCTATGGAACGGTTCTTCCGGTTCGGCTAAACCGGCTCCAGGACACCCCTGTCCATGCCCATACCTTTGTGCCACATTATTTGACACCTCTCAACATTTGTCTCTGTAATCGGTATTCGTACTGCATACACCGAATGACGCTGCCAGCAGTTCGCCTGCACAGAGTCAAATGATAAGATAATGAATTGGAAAGATGCGGTAGGCAGCGGACGTGGCATAATTCGAGTTCATTTATCTGGAAGCACTGAGGAATACCGAGACAATCCTCAGGATAGTCATTGTCAAGGCGTCTCTGGAATACGAATCAGAAGCGCTACCGCCTCGAGCAGGTTACTGGTCAGTGCACAGATACTGCACCATTCCTGTCCTGTTAGCAGTTTATACGTCTAACCGCTCGACAGATTTCGACTGAAATTTTGGAGGACAGTCCGTACTAATAATTACGGGAAATGATACCACTGGCCATGTCGGCCTGCTGCAATTCTGCGCAAAGGACGTACCTAAAAACTTGTGTGGGGCCTAATCAATAGGAAGTAAACGATTCATTATCGTTCGATTTTATTACGGCGGACTATTGATTTTAATTATTACCTTTTATACTGTAAAGTCTCTCCATCGGCACACATTGCAGTACATTATTATTATTATTATTATTATTTATCACCTTTATGCAGGGTGTTTGTGGGCCGGGTAGCTCAGTCGGTATGGCGACTGAGCTACGGGCTGGACGGTCCGGGATCGAATCCCGGTGGGGACGAGATTTTCCGCCCGTCCAGACCGATCCTGGGGCCCACCCAGCCTCCTGTAAAATGGGTACCGCGTCTTTCCCGGAGGTAAAGTGCGGCCGGGGCGAGCCGCTGACCATTCACCCCCTTCTAGTGCCGCGGCCATGGAACAGTAGAGCTATACCTCTATCCACCCTCTGGGTCACACCAGGCCTATAACGGGATCACTTTACATTCTTTATGCAGGGTATTTACAGCTATAAACCTGAAACACCCATATTTCTAGTGTGTATAATGCTGCAGCTGTTCTGTGGCTACAATTGAAGGTACATGTATTGCTATTTCCTATGCTGAATGTGCTGCACTTTCACAGTAACACTTTCCGAAATATCTGTGCAGTGTCCAATATGGCTGTTGTGTGCAGTCTTGATGTTGTGCTCTCCAGGTTCGCGGCACAGGTACTCACTAAGCGAGTCAGAGATGGTTCCAGTTAATCGTTGTTTATTAATTCAATTATTATACTGATTAATTAATGATTTAAGTATTCTGTTGTTTGTTTTGCTCGCTGCATATGTATCCTAATTACTGTCATTTGTTATTTGTGTTTCTATGTTGTGCTGTTTCTGTAACTGGCCCTCTGGCTGTTGAATCAGCATGTTAATAAAAATGAATTGAACTGAACTGAATTACGTATTATTACTGTGAGAGGAAATGGAGTAGTCGGTATAAGGACCAGACTACGGGCTGGACTATCCAGAATTCTAATCCCGGCGTCTCTTGTCCAAAATATCCACACCGACTCTGAGGTCCACCCAATCTCCTACTCAGTGGATGCCGAGACTCTTTCCCCAGGGATAAAGCGGCCGGGACGTGAGGCTGACCACTCACGCCCATCTAGTGCCAAGGTTAAGAATGAAAGGATTTATACCTCAGCTCCACCTATAGCCTTCAAGGCGTTGACGGGGACACTCCTTACTTTTATCATCATCCTCATCATGTCATACTCCGCTTTTTAATCAGCAGCGTACAGGTCGTTCCCGTCTATTGTAAGGACATTCAGTGGGGCCCCTTTGGGGCACTGGCCTGTCGCAGGGTTGTAACGTCTCTACCTAAAAAACGCGAAATACCGCACACCACGCCAGATTAACCATGAACACTCTAAACCCGCGGCAACTTTCTCTAGAAGCTAACAGTTCCTCAGCTGGTCAAGAAACTACCCGCATCTTATGGAACCCAAAGGTTCATTCCGCGTTCATGAGAACCCACCACTTTTCTCTGTCCTGAGCCAGATCAATCCAGTCCACACCCTCTCAACCTCTCCTCCGATTTATTTAATATCTATTTTAATATTATCATCTCTACTGCTCCTAGATCTTCAAAGTTCGTCTCACTTCTCCAGGTTTCCCCTCCACACACACACACACACCACACAAGCATGAATTTCTCCTCTCCCTCCATCCCTGCTACATTCCCCGCCTACTTCACGCTCAGGAATTTCATCACCAGAATAATATTTGGCGAGGAGCATAAATGAGGACTGTTAACAGCAGAGTCTCCTCCACCCTCCTGTTATTTCCTCCTCCTCAGACCTACTTTCGATCACCCACTGCACATATTCTTCCCGTAATGGTACAGAACAGGTTACACACCCGCTAAAAACGGCAGCAGGGGATAAGTTATAGTGTTGTATATTCTGAGAAAAGGACACATTCGAGGTAGCTTGAATTACGGGAAGACGCAGGCCGCAATGCTCTGCTATCAATCTGCATTGCCCAATACACGTACTGGCCACAGTGCAGCCACACAACTTTCACTGCTTGTTACCGACATGTTTTCTACATTTGACTCTCACTGGTGTTCCACTTAGCCAAACAAACAAACAAATACTACTAACTTGTCTTTGCGTATACATTACTACATACATCAGCCATTTGGAAGAGTGTGTTTTTCAAACCTGATCGCAAGTTATCCCTGCTCCTGCCAAGTAACTCGCTGAGTCACGGCTTATGCAATAAACGTTAAAGTAATACACAGTAAGATATAAACGGCCAATGTATAAAAACAAACCTGTGTTAATATCTGTTAGAGGCTGAGTTGACCCCAGGGCCATAGTGAGGCCGGGAGGATTGTGTCAATAAAAAAAATGTCCCGGAGGGTAGAGGCGGCCGGTGCGTAGGGCTGACAACCTTACCACCTTCATGTGCCGACTGTCTCGAAATCTGGGAGGCTCAAACTGTCCAGACCTGTACAAGGATTATTCTACCTTGCTTTTATAATAATATATGTAAGACTGAGGTACGCCGGACCCAGTGGCCGCGCGGTCTAAGGCGTAGGTCCCCGTCCGCTCACCTGCTGGGATTGTGGGTTCGAATCCCGCCAGGGGCATGACTGTCTGTCTGTTGTGCGTGTTGTGTGTTGTCAGGTATAGGTCTCTGCGACGAGCTGATCCCTCGCCCAGAGGAGTCCTACCGACTGTGGTGCGTCGTTGTGTGTGATCTAGAAAGTTCGTGAATTGGAAGGCGTTGGGTCGCAGCGCCACAAAAAAAAATTGAGGTGTCATCTGTTTACTTAGTAATGCGCGTTGTAACACAGAATGCTCGTTTTCTCTGACATTTTTATGCCTGCGCCTGACAGTGGCTTTATGAAAAAGTCGAAACATGGAGCATGTCTTGGACAGTAAAGCTACTGCTTGCAAGTGCAGCTGAGATTGACAGCACATTTTTCAATATGTCCGCACAGCTAATTACTTGAAATAATTTAGTTTTTTAATAAATACGTGTTATGTTATTAATAGTGTTCGTCAACACAACTGTTTTATTACAAAAGGTAATTATGTACGCAAATACCTACATAATTACCTTGTGTAATAAAAACAGTTCTGCTGACGTACACCATTAACATCATAATACGTATCCAAGCACATTGTGATGCCTCCATTCAAGTTTTAATAAATAATCGTTTATATCGTAATTTTACATTTAAACGGACAAACGAAAAACATAAATTCGAACTCCACGAAATTCTGCACCGGAAAATCCTACTGCAGTACCCCCTCTGTGCAATAAAAACCGAGTGATTAGAATTTATATGTCCGAAGCCGGAAGTGATGCAAGTGTACAGCTCATGTCATAATGCCAGTCATGTTTAATTTCTTCTTACAGACTGGCTCAAAGGGCACTTCACCATTAAGTAACATGTATATTAAACTACGTTACAAATTTTTAAGACTTACTGAATTTAAAAAAAAAAATGTTAGGAATTGGGGCGGAGTAATTTGCTGAGAAACAACGAGCGAAACCGACCCAACCCACCGCTACCCTCGGCACTAGATGGGTGTGAGTGGTCGTTTTAACACCTCGGCCGCTTTACCCCCGCAAGAGAGGCTGGGTGGACCCCAGAGCCATGCCGGACGCTTTGGAGAAAAAATAAGTCCCCACACGGGGAAATAAACCACGATTCCTCTGACATCCAGCCCAGTACCCCACTCACTATCGGAGTTTCCTTCCACAGCGGTTAGGCGGCTGGGGCGCGGAGTTGACCACTCAACCTCCACCTAGTGCCGAAGTTAAGAATGAGTGGAGCTATATCTCCATTCCTCCAGTACACCTACAGGACGTCGAGAAGAACAACTAATTTATCTTTGTTTCGCGCAAATTTCAGTCACCGCCAACATCGCTCTGGCTGGGCAAAAAAGCGTTCCAATAATAAATCAGCTAATTATGATAGCAGACACTTTTGATATGGAAACCCCTGAATAAGTAAATGAATTGTACACACCAACAAATGCACATACATGGTCTTTAATAATCCAAAATTCACATTAAAACACTTAAAACGCTCCTACATGTTTCGATCATACGATCATCCTCAGGGAGCATACTTTGTTCTTTGCTAAAGTTACAGTTTAAAACACTCACTGAGTTTATCTCAGTAATTAACCAACTTGATGCACAAAATTTTTGTTTTACAATAAGTTTATTTCATGCCTCTACATGTTTCGAGTACATGTGCTCGAAACATGTAGAGGCATGAAATAAACTTATTGTAATACAAAATTTTGTGCATCAAGTTGGTTAATTACTGAGATAAATATACTGAGATGCACGTTACTTACTGAGATAAATATACTGAGATGCACGTTACTTACTGAGATAAATATACTGAGATGCACGGTCAGCAAAACGTCAAAAACTCAGTGAGTGTTTTAAACTGTAACTTTAGCAGGGAACAAAGTATGCTCCCTGAGGATGATCGTATGATCGAAACATGTAGGAACGTTTTAAGTGTTTTAATGTAAATTTTAGATTATTAAAGACTATATATATGTGCATTTGTTGGTGTGTTACTGAAATAAACGCACAAAATGCACGGTGCAACGACAAAGATACAATGAATTGAAGTTGGCTCCTGAAAAAGAAACGATCTGTTCCAACTCGGTTCTTGTTCACGATGAGAAACTATTAAATGACATCGGTTCAGTAGCAGTTTACGTTGATTTCTAACACTACTTTCCATACTGCGTACTGCAGGAGAGAAGTGTATTGTTGTTACCACTGCTCTACACTACAGCCTACATGTCTGAATTAGATATTTTCCCACCTTAGCAAGATTAAAAGCAAAGTAAAAGTAGCAAACTTAACAGTGAACCTGATACAGACTTCACGGTGTCGACTAGTATTACTAACTCAGCATAAATTATAAAAAAAAAAAAGACAGACAGGCACACACCTGTCAAGTTAGGCAACTAAACAACCTTTAGCTTTCAATAGGTCTGTGCTCATGGCATTAATTTCACCATTCCGTAGGCCTACCATATTTTATCATCGTTATTTCTCAACAATCCATACGAACTGCAAAATTGCACGACCTGTTACTGGACTGTGGGCCGGGATAACTCAGTCGGTATAGCGACTCGCTACGGGATGGACGGTCCGGGAATCGAATCCCAGTGGGGGTGGTATTTTCCGCACCCGTCCAGACCGGCCGTGGGGCCCACCCACCCCCATCTAGCGCCGGGGTTAAAGAAAGAGTACAGTTACATCTCTGCTCCCCCGCTGTGCCTTCATGGCAGGCTATACCATTCCTGGGGTCGCAGTGAAACAAAATAATTTCAAGGGTGGATGGTAAAGCAGAAATTCTGACAAGCGGTGGTACTGAAGAACTGGGAAAATGAGTCGAATCATCCACATAGGCGACTGTGTCACATGACTCCTTTCCGCAGATTCCCTTTTAACTAGAAACCTACGTAATACTACCAACCTGCTCCGTGATACGTGAAGTTAGATCTTACAACAACCAACAACAATAACAACAAACAACAATAACACTTACATGACCATTGCTGAGTTTTTCATAATCCGGCCGCAGGGCCCAAACTGCTGGATTGGGCTCGGTGCATTCAGTGAACGGGTCCGCCTGCAAAAGAAAGCAAATTAACGTGACTGTGGAGATCTCGCAATGTCACTGCGGCCGGGCTGGGCCGGCTCTTACGTAACTTTCCGTACTACAATGACGGACAGCTCTAAGAGGATTCTGACGACAGCAAGCGGTCGTAGTCATGGACACTATCCAACGTCTTACACTAAGAAGTCTACACAGCGCTTCGAGGGTTGGATCTGTCTCCGTCTTCAGGTGTAACAAGGGAAGTAGACAACACTCCGTACTGAGACTAGCTACTAATTAGGTAACACTGCTTTGCTACGTAAGGAAGTATCATTTATTTCCCCACCACCCCCACCCAAGGCGCAACAGCCCCTAGTGGGCCACACTCTGTAGGACTCCCCTGGACGAGTGATCAGCCCGTCGCAGAAACCTCTACCTGACAACACACATCACTCACAAGAGAAAGACATTCATGCCTCCGGCGGGATTCGAACCCGCAATCCCCCAGCAAGCAAGCGGCCGCAGACCAACGCCTTAGACCGCGCGACAACCGAGATGGGCGTCATCTTCTACATTATATTCTGTTCAAATTCATTCCGGTAACTGCAACAGTAATTATGAATTTACATGTGACTGAGATTATGGACAGGTTGCATAGCTCCAGTCCCGACTAATCTAAGCACTGTTGACTGAGTACTGAAAACGGACGGTAGCGGAGGGCTACACAACAGAACTTAAAACATGCAAATACCTCGGATACGCTGGTGGTAAATTGACAGATGCTACCATCAGTCTTTAGCGTTCAGTCCTTTATTTTTTATATCTCCCAATGGCAGTGACGTCCACTTACCTGTAGACCCAGGCTGTTTTCTACGTAATGAATCAATACCACGCAACTGTAAACTGTTCAGATGATCACGTATTTCTACTGATGTCTTGCCAAAAAAAAAAAAACATTAACCTAGCATTTAAAGGGCATGGTTCACATTTTCGCACAAGGAGGTTTTCAGTATGAGAAGTCACGTGTCGGTTTTATATAAAACCGGAGTTAATCCCACTCGGCGGGGTTCAAAACCAAATTCGCTCGACATTTAGTGTTGACACAAGAAATTTAATTCAAAACAATACAGGAAATTTACGTATGACGTAATGTTGAGGGGCGTTCGCGTAAACATTGTTGCAGTGTAATCCTAGTAATTAACCAACTTGATGCACAAATTCTTGTTTTATAATAAGTTTATTATATGCCTCTACATGTTTCGGGCACTATGTGCTCATCATCAGGAGGTCAAAATTGTATTATACAGCTTCTGGTATCGTCACACACTGTAGGTGGCCGTCCGGTGCACAGGTTGAGAGAGGGCTGGTTGGAATCAGATGCTGTATAATATAATTTTGACCTCCTGATGATGAGCACATAGTGCTCGAAACTTGTAGAGGCATATAATAAACTTATTATAAAACCAGAATTTGTGCATTAAGTTGGTTAATTACTAAGATTATACTGAGATGCACGGTCAGTAAAACATTAAAAAAAAATGCTACCGTGGAAAAGCAGTAAGTATTAAGCGCCCTATACACTCTCAGTTAAACCGAGCGATTTTACTGTGTAACGTCATACCTGACGGAAACTCAGTAAACTGCGCAGTTTTGACAGGCAATAGCGCGGGCCTCAGAACTGTCCTATCCAGTCGTCTTTCACACAGAGAACTGCGCAGTTCACTCAGGGAATCTCACAGTTTCCTCAGTTTACCTGCCGACACCACGATTGCATCATCTCAAGGCACATCCGTTCCTAGCAATTCGCATGATATATTCCTTTTCAAATACCACTTCTTACTCCACATTTTACGCTTTCTTTTCTTCTTTTCGGTTAACATTATGGCCGATGTGGCTAGCAAGCAGCAAACGACAGCCTTGTTTATATCCACCATAGTCACGCGTACAAGAAGACACACAGAACTAACAAAAAAACTGACAAACCTGATGGGAAACTTGTGCTGTGCCTTACACAATATGTAATACAACTAAGGCTGTAGACATGCATTCACATTATTCTGAGTAAATGTCTGTAGCCATAGTCATCCAGCATGCAAAGCGCATGCGCCGCATTATATTGTCATCTGTAGCCTGTCCGGCTGTACCACATTTTCCCACATGACTTCATAAAAGTCACTATTTTCGGGGGGGGGGGGATTTATTGAAAATAAAATGTGTTTTGATTTTCTCTAAACAATTTCGTCTGCAACATTTATCATTCTAAGAATTCAGCGAGATATTATCAGAAACGTAGACAGGTCTTCATGTAAAGTACCCGTAATTTTTGTCATATTTTAGTGAAACTTGAATTTTCTCGGAAGATTTTCGCAAAAATACCCAAACATCAAATCTTGTGAAAATTCGTCTAGTGGGAGCCGAGTCGTTCAATGCGGACGGACGGACGGACAGAAACCACGACGCTGTCAAGTCCCTCGTCTTTCATAACGCGCCTAAACTATTCACCCCTATGACAGCTGAAATTAATCTACATTCTACACGGACGATTCGGTTCGTACCCCACAGAGAACAGTCTGCTTCGGTTATAAAAACCAACTGGAATGCAGAACCGGGAAACAGGCGCTGTTTGTTGTAAGCGTCGCCCGTATTACAAAAATAAGCTGCATGGGGAAAACACACAGTTATTAATGTTCAACTTGGCGGTACACATACCAGCCATAGGTTTTTAAAGGCTTAACAAGAATTTCTTTACCAAGAACAAGCAAGCAAGTATTCGACTTTCAAACAATGAAACGATTCCGGCAGGACATTCGTCGAAAAGCGAAATCCGCTGAAAGGAAAAGCATACTTCTCGTCAAGGCAGTGTGTCATTCAACTAACGGTTCTCAGTAAAGTGCTTTCCTTCATTCATCAAAGTTGCAAAAAGCGACTGTTAGATTCGACCTGACTGTCCATCCATCCACATGTAACAACTCGGCTCCAACTGGACGGATTTCATGAAATTTTATATGAGTAGTTGAAGAATAAGAGACCAACTTGACGTCACTAGTTATTAAGTTTTATTTCACTTCTTCTATGTTCAACCTGTTTCGGACATTAATACATCCATCATCAGCAGCCTGCGACTTTTCTATTGTATCACCACATTGGTCTGTGTTCTTCTTTCGATGTGTGTTGGAGTTTCGGTGTGGCTGGGTTGGGGTTGTATCTGTGTAGCAGGATGAAGCACAGAAGAAGTGAAATAAAACATAATAACTAGTGACATCTAATTAAACTTATTTATTGTAAACTTACAATATGTGTTCAGTCAACACAACAACATTAGAAAATTAATGTTACCGCAACATGTTTCGACTCCGGAGAGTCATCATCAGGCTCAATATTTAAGAACCATTAAAATACATTATCCTTTGTAGTACTATACATGTAACTATTGCATTAGGAATAATGTAGTTAATGGTTCTTAAATATTCAGCCTGATGATGACTCTCCGGAGTCGAAACATGTTGCGGTAACACATTAATTTTCTAATGCTGTTGTGTTGACTGAACACATATTGCAAGTTTACAACAAATAAGTTTAATTCTTTATAACACAACGGGATGACTTCCTTTAGATTAGTGACATCAAATTGGTCTCTTATTCTTCAACTATCACAATGATGCACGGTCCAATATACATAAGACTGATATGAGTATTTTGCGATGACCTGAACAGAAAATTCAAGTTTCATCAAAATGTGACAAGAATAACGAGCACTTTACATGAACACCTTTATCACACTTCTGAACATATATCGCTCAGTTCTTCATAAAATGAAAAATGTTTCAGACAAACTTTGTAGAGAAACTCTAAACACACATTTCATATTCAATTATTTTTTTTTTATAAAAAATCGTGGCGTTTGCGAGATAACGTGCAAATATACTGTAGAGAGGGAGAGGCTCCAGACGACAATGTGGCGCATGCGCATTGCATGCTAGATAACTAAGGCTACAAACACACACTCAGAATATGCAATAGTATTGCTTTTTAAACTGCAACAATGGTTGCAAGACAGCGCCTCATTGTTACGCTATACATGGCCTGCCTGTCTTTTTTTTTTTTTGGACTATGTCCATCGTCTAATTTTTTACGAAGCACGACGTTTCGGAAGCCGGCTCTGCTTTCGTCTGCAAGAAAGAAATTTGAATGTGATTAAATAAGTACATAAAACAAGAAAAATAAATGTATTGCTTTGTCCGTTCCTGACTGATCAGAGGATCATAACTGTACATGGAAGCATAGCCGGATTGCGAAACTTCATGCTTCGCCAAAAATTAGACGATGGACACAAAAAGATACCCCCCCCCCCTCCCAAATTGATATATCTACAGAAATCGTGCCACACTGTGGGCGACGCTCTCACGTTGCCACAAACAACAATATCCTGCAAAGAGTCTCAGATTTCTGAAGGTGTGACATCCCTGTTGTGCTTGCAGACCACGCAACAATTATTACAGGGTCTCAGATGTCATCTCGCTAAGACACGTATCAACAACAAAACTACAGAAATTCCTTTCTGAAAGTTATTTCCAGCAGTGCTTTCCAGGCATGGAAATGACGTTGCAATACAAGGACGAAGTTCACAGTCAATTGTTCCGAACGTAACGCGCGCGCGCGACACACACTAAACAGGCACGCGCGCACACACACCACACATCACGCATTCGTACACGCGCACGTCACGCACGCACATCACACACGCGCGCACACACACACACTCCACTCACGCACACACGCACACGCACACACACACACTCCACACACGCATACGCACACTGAACAGGCCCACGTAACTGTCGCTAACGGAATCCTTTCGCTAACAATATCTATCGTCGGACCGCACACATCTTTTATTAACACTGCATGACACTAATCAATAAAGGTGTAAACACATCTTCACCAATTTATTTCCATATTAAACACCACTACTTGTCTGACAAAATCTCTGACGACGGAGTCGGAAACATTCGCAGAAACGCTGGAAATTCATTCAACACTGATAGGGTTAATCGACGGAGATAAATATCGTTGCATTCAGTCACGCACTTCAACTCTCTGTACACTCCCCAATACTTATCACACTAAATCACTGTCCAGCTGCGATAATCACGTTCCTTCACATACCTAAATACCGAAGCATGCAAAAGTTCGCATTAGCCAATAATTCACACTCCGTATTTTGGTACTTTCGGTTTTGTGGTTGCGGATCCACCTGGTCTTGCGGGTGGTTATCGACGTTTCGGTCAAATATGAGACCTTAAATGTAGTGCTGCCAGGTGTCACAACCCAAGACACACAACAAATAAGATTTTCATACGTCGTAATAAACCTAAAATATAGTAATTTATGCTGATTTCGCGTTTACCGGCAGACACCGGGCACCAACAATACAGCAAACAAGAAATAACGTTTTCTGAAAACTGTTGCACAGTCCAGCACGCGGCTATACAAGTCCTGTCTGTCTCGTGCTACAGCGCCATCCTCAAACACCATTAGATACCAGAAGCATATGTACATGCGGGCTTTTCCACCGCTCCGTAGAATCCCTCCTCAACAACTCACCTAAGGCCTCGCTGTAGCGAAGTGCCATCAGCACTCTCCCACACTTCGCAAGTGCTCCCACCCACTGACAGCTGACACTCTTCTGGCTTCACGTCCTTGTGTGCCATTGCAGACGGCCCTGGGCTACGCAAGCAACTGGTTCCCTGTGGCCAATATGGCTCCGACGCGCCATATCGCACGTTATGCTTATCACTGTTAGCCTTATCTGTCAGTCCAACAGCTCGCTCAATTTTCTACTTATGACACGCCTGTATCAGAATAAGAACCGAAGCTAATCCTGTACAGGCCTGGACTGGCCCTGAGTGTTCCATGAGGATGGCTAGACAATCGGCACATGAAGGTGGTAGGGTTGTCTGCCCTACGCACCGGCCGCCTTTACCCCGTAGGAAGTATTCCTGATACTTATCTCTGTCAGAGGCTGAATCGACGGCAGGGCCATAGTGCAGCCGGAAGGATATCACACCATCGGGAATCGAACCCACGACCTTCCGGCTTGTGGAGCGGTGCCTCAACCAACTGGACAACCGCATGCCCCTCCTCCATGTCATATTAAAACCACATTTTTAAAAGGTACAAATGTCCCTGTGCTTGACATGAAGGCACATAGGGGGAGTGGGGTATAGCCGCACTCATTCTTAACCTCGGCGCTAGACGTAGGTGAGCGGGTTGCTAACGGCAGTTCTTTGAACGCTTGTCGTATGAACACAATTTAAGCGGTAATGCGACACTTCCCTCTTAACGTCAGCAGGTCAGAGAGGCTTGTTACGGTTACTGTTCACTGGCGTGAGCATATGCGATTATGAAATTGTTCCAAAACACATCTTGAGATCGTCTGTCCTGGAAGTTAAAACCCCATGCAGCCCCTCGATCAGCAGCTTTGCCCGTCATTACTTTTTAAAAGTCTGCACCACGAACTACGCTTTCCGCACGCTGACCCCCCTTGTTGCTACTCTTATTTACCAAACATAAGGTTGATCCATCCCTGTCGTGTCTACAGTATAACAAGCAATGCAAATATCTGCGCAATAAAGTTGTGTTCTGAGCGCGTATATTTGCATTTCTTGTTACACAGCAGTTTGCAGTTACTTACTCATTTAAAAGTGGGTTTTCTTCCACAGAAAATGCCATAAGCCCTTGAACTGTGTCTACACCTTCAGGACAACAAATGTTGAATCTGACATTTGGGATCCCACAATACACGGAAATACAAATAGCTCTTGGATCTGTTTTGTCAGACGGCCTGAAGATGACCTAATAAAGGTCGAAACATGTCGCCCTAACAAACACACTATTTTTATTGCATATAAAATAAAGTGTTGTGTTATTGACTGACAGTTATAACACTTCGGGATGGCAAACATTAAATTTACACCTGCAATTTATGGCTACGTAAGCCTAGTAACACAATAAGACCAAGAGTGACCTATGGCGCCGCATCATGGACCATGACGAATAAAATGGGAAGAGTCTTAACGATGTGGGAATGGAAAATATTGATAAAAATAGATGGACCGACAAATAGAAATGGTTATTGGAGAACAAAAATGCAACAACGAATTTATAATACATTTAAATCTCCAGACATTGCAACTGTAGCTATTTAAAGTACGTATATCGGAATGGCTTTGGCGTGTTGTAACAACGGGAGGTGCGAGGGCAGTATGGAGTTAAGAATAAAGGAAGACCTGTGTAAAGGTGGATGGAGAATGTCGAAATGGATTGAGGAATAAATGTGTAAAGAGATGGAGAGCAAGAGCTTTGGACAGAACAGAATGATCACCGGGCTTGAAAAAAAACAACTGTAAGGGCTGTAGTGATTAATAACAAGATGAAGTAGGCACATGAACATCTGTGCAATACATAAAATATCCGTGCATTGCGTTTCTTAAAAAAAAAATAATCAATCAGCTCAACAACAACAACAAAAAATACTGATGAGACACAACTGACACTCGGAGCGGTCGAGTCTCCACTTTAACGAGACCTCTAGCATGTGGGCTCCTACGGTGCTCAGAATGCTACGTGCATTTCCTATCGGTTTACAGCACTCTCCGTTATCAGTCCACAGCAGTGAAAACGTCTTGAAAATTGTCACAATTTATTTGGCATCACAGCCGATAATGAATGAATAGTATTTGGGTTCGAGGCCGTCCGGGCCGTTGCACCTAGGCCCTAAAACAGACCCTTTGTCCCCCATACTCTGACACTAGGTTAAAGGAACCCTGTTCCTTTACCAGAGTTCCAGATGCCCCCTGTACTTATATTCAGAATATTCTCAAGGTCCAAAAAGAAGGGACCCAAATGTGTACGGCTGGGTGAAGCCAAGGTCTCACACTCACACAAAATGTGGACTGAGGTTTCTTCCTCAGTACCACACTTCCTACAGATGGGGTTGTTACTCAGCCCCATTATATGCAGATATCTTCTCAGGGTGTCATGTCCGACAAGCAGGCCAGTAACAACCGTGGCATCACAGCTGATATCTGACATCTTATCGCAGTTTACAGTCATTTTGTTTTCCTGAATCGTTAGCGTGAAGCAGAAGCACGTCTTGTAACGTGGAACTACAAACACGTCACGACTGATCGAACGGTTCTGATGTCTTCATACGAT
>Ga0136643_10002486_pt1 | contig 23955 bp, 10 predicted proteins | sample TergutLab28metaG_FD_96883 | JGI IMG/M metagenome (GOLD analysis project Ga0136643, IMG submission 96883) | Labiotermes labralis P1 segment gut microbial communities from Petit-Saut dam, French Guiana - Lab288 P1 (version 3) (version 3) | ecosystem: Host-associated > Arthropoda: Insects >... | reverse complement strand
CTTACTTACTTACTTACTTACTTACTTACTTACTTACTCCATTGTGCAGAGTCCTTCTTGAGAAGCTAACTGGTTTGCAGCTAGTCAAGAAATTCCCCGCATTTCACGGAACCCGAAGGTTCACTACCGCACTCACAAGCGTCCGCCACCTGTCCCTATCCTGGGCCAGCCCAATCCAGTACACATAGCCACATCCCACCTCCTGGAGATCCGTCCTAGTATTATCCACCCATCTACGTCTAGGTCTCCCCAGTGGTCTCTTTCCTCCGGTTTCCCCACCAAGACCCTATACACCCCCTCTCCTCTCCCATACGCGCCACATGCCCAGGTCATTTCATTCTTCTCGATTTTATCACCCGCACAATATTGGGTGAGGAATGCAAATCATTTAGCTCCTCGTTATGCAATAATGAATTTATACAAATCAAAATTGTAATCAAATAAAATAATCTATATTCTCTATCACTATGAGACTTCTTACTTCTTTGTACATTTCGTACGTTTTTCCAGATACTTAGAATTGTTATTGCGTCCATATTCGACGCAGGTTTCGGAGAAAATTATGCAATTTTGATGCAGCAACTTCTCACACACTGAGCATCTTATCCAGCTCCATTCTTGCTTTTTCACACAGCAGTGCTCCTTACGTTCTGAACAGTAGTCACGCTCATCATATTTATCAGAATTACCCGATTTCGGATTGTGCATCATTTCCTTGAAATTATTCTTCGTACATTTCCCTTTTTTGTGTCTTCCTTTGGATGATCGGTAAATTAGTGAGAACGTCTCTACGGAGACTTCTCGTTATCCCTGACGACCCTGAACTTTTGATAACTGTGGTGGAGCGGATATTTTCATGAGAAATTTGATTGGTGTTTCTTCCTGAGAAACCTGGATGGGTGTTGATGGGTGGACGGATGAAGGAGTGCCGACGTGTCATTTTATTGCAGTATTTAATATGTAATATTTGCTAATAAACTATATTTTAGTAGGTAGCTGATAATTTTGTAGTCTTTTATTAACCTTTTAAAGCCTACCGGTAACTTCACACAATACCGCGGTTTAACACTCAAAAATTCTACATTGTGATCTCATGGAATTTGTGTATTTTGTATGGATCTTGACACATGCAGCAAATTTTGCCTTACGGGTCATTAAAAGATAGGTTTTTATAATCGAGTTGGAGAGTGTTTACTGAGCGGTACGCACAGAGTCTCTTATGTAACACACATGAAGTTCGTCTTTAAAAAGGTTAACATGCCAATACAAATATCAATATCAGTAATAAAATTTTGCGTCTGGAAAAATTCCACCAAGTCAGTTAAAGAATCCATGGGGCATTTTTACCCATGTTTTACTGGGGAAACTCTAGCCGAAATGTGGCACAAAAATGAACTGGCTGTTTAGGCGACTTTGTGAGAGTACAAAACAGTACAGAGAAGTCCACTCTTCATTCATACAAACTGTTATATAAAAATTACTTGATGCGTAAACAAACGGAAAATAATTAAGAATTAGCCCCTTGATATATGTAGGGTCAAGAATCACGCCACTTACATTACAAATGAGTGTCAAATCGCTTATGAAAACATAGCAGCTACAACTTGCACAGTCCCAGATTCACCACTGGAAGACCTAGCTGCGTATTATGTGCTGTTTCCTCGATCTAAGGTTTTGAATTAACTGACAGTGCAGCGTCATTGGTCAGTGCGGCAACGTGCCCATTTCCCTTGAAATGTGTGCGAGATTTGCATACCTGCCATCATAGCCATACTGTCATAGTGTACATGAAATCCAATCATGGGGACGCGTCAATTAAACTCCTTACGCAAACAGCCACAAATGTGTTACAGACAACATTGTTGTGAGGCTGAATAGCGTAGTAGTTGCAGCGACGAGGCTGGCGGTCGACAACCGAGATGCCGTGGTTCGATTACCTGCACAAGCACGAGACTTTTCTTTCCTCGAAAACGCCCAGACGGAGTCTGGAGTCAAGAAGGCCTTCCTTTCAATCAGAATCAAATGCGCTTCCTCCGGCTGTAAACGGGTTGAGGGGCGCAGCTGTTCGCCCACCCTATCGAGTGTCCCACAGTATGCAAATGGCCTAGGCAAAGCCAAATTTAGCGTTACTGTATTCATAGAAGGTAAAACAAAGAAATTAACCGTAAAAGAGGTAAATTCTCGTACATTTTCGTGTTTATAAACCTAAGAGTGCACATGAAAACAATGAGCTATAGTTGTCTCAGTAATTACCCAACTTGATGAACAAAATCTTTTATTTACAATAAGTTTATTTCATGCCTCTACATATTTCGAACACATGTGCTCGAAACATGTAGAGGCATGAAATAAACTTATTGTAAAACAAAAATTATGTGCGTAAAGTTGGTTAATTACTGAGACAAATATACTGAGATGCACGGTCAGCAAAATTTAAAAAAAAAAGGAGCTATAGATAAAATTAATTTTCCACTGAAAATGGCCTAGTAAATCTCTTTGTCATCTAGTAATCGTTGGATAAACCAGTTTTGGAAAAGTTGTCAGGTAGTTTCTGTGGTTCCGCTGTTGCTCGTACAGTTTCCAGTATACAGTATGTATGATTTTGTGCTCTTTTTAGGTAGGGTAATTGTTACAGAATAATTTGATGTGTAAACTTATGCTACGTATTTAATTTTAATAAGACTTGAGTTTGTGTTTAATGCAACATAGCACACAGAACTCCTAACGACATTCCTTGCCTTTCATTGAACGTAATTGACGCATAATAAGAATAATAATAATAATAATAATAATTATTATTATTATTATTAACTACAATTGGGTTTTCACCGGTGGCAGTGGTTATTTCACATGTATACAAAATATGAAATTGGTTACTAATAAATTTAAGTCGGGAGGGCTGCATGAGAAGCATGTAGTGACAATTTGGAATCTTGGGAACCATCTCCGCAAGAAAAACCTGTGTCGAGGTGGCCGGTCGCAGGACCTTCCGAATACTGACCTCTAGCCAGCAGTCCGGTATCTAAAGTAAAAACAGCAATACACACATAGTACAACAAATACACATAAGATTAAAACAGTACACACAAGACAACTACAACAATACACACAAAACATCTTAAAATACAACATGTTGAAAAGATAAACAACACCAAGGCAAGAAAGTGCTATACGTACTTAAATATCCTTAAGTAAAGGTAACTTGTTATGTGCCTCTGTGACTGAAAATCGAAACTGTCAAACAATTTTCTGTGAATGTTTAATATCAATTAAAAATCGTTTAAACTGTTTAGGCGCCGAAGCATGGCCACGGACAGAAAACCACACAGACGTGACAGTCTCGCAAGTCATTCGATTGTTTGCTGCGTTCGCGTAGTCGCGAAGAGCAACTCTTAGCATAATTACGTACCTCATTCCGTCCGTCCCTCCGCATGTATCACGGCAGCTCCCACTGGATGAATTTACGCGAAATGTGACATTCGGAACTTTCACGAAAATATGTCGAGAAAATCCAAATATGGTTAAAATCGACCAAAAATGCCGGACACTTTACATTAAGAACTATACGTTTTATCGTTTTCGGCGACATTAAATTATTATCAAAGGGCTGTCTGAGAGTGGAACGGCATCAGGCTGTTGGAATAGTCGAGGAAACATAAACATTATGCGAACACGCCCCACTGTTATGCTAGACGTAAATTGGTTTTCCTGTGTACTGTGTACTGTGTACGAAATGATTGTCATTCTGATTAGCCTTGAGTGTAGCAACTACATCTGCCAGTTCACCGCCCTTTAACCGTGGTTTTAATTACGGAAATGAAACCAAATTTTAATTACAATATGTGTCACTTAATCATTATACAAACCTACAGTAAACCAACTCTCTATAAACATCTACGCACATGCCAGAATCTCACCAAATTGCTGTCCTTTCAATTTTATGTTCGGAATAGGAGACAGTTTATGGTTGGAAAAGCGTGTCCATAGTTATTCACAGAACACGTAGTGAATTATACTGTCTGACGGAAGTCTGTATTTATCAGGCTCTATCGACTTACACATATGTTCACCTATAAGAATTTTCCTGTTGAATTTTCAACCGACCTTCACTCTAAAAATAACTGTGATTATGTCATGTTAATTGATAGTAGGACAAGAGGTCTCAGCGATCAGTAATTAATGAGTGTTTGATACTAAATTTCCTTCTTTCATCTCGCACCGCTTCCTTTCCCTTTCCACCTGCCCATGTTTCTTTGTTTCCTTTATAACTCCGTTCCCTTCTTTACACCTTGTCCATTATGTTTCCCTATTAAGCAGATTAATAACAAGAGTGACAAAATCTGGTGTGTGTGTGTACGAACACACACAACATACACAACGTCAGATCTCAGCCCCATATAATCCAGATCAAAGTTGGGTCGACGTTCATAGAATTATGGTCTAGTACAATCGATCTGCTAATCATCCGAAACACACTGCACATTTCTTGTATGTGACGCGTGACAGTAGAAAGCACGTTGCTGTAAAGCTGAAGCGAATATCTTAGTGCCAATAAGAATGTTTGTACAGAGTTTCTTGATTATAACTGGAGATCTTGGAGGTTCGAATATATTATGCAGTATTTGATACCAACAACAGTCCATTACATAGAAATTCCGAGTTGCAAACTTGTGAAAGACGGAAACACGCCGATCTATATGATTCTCGTAACATTGTGTTGTCAGCTGCATACATTGGCGTACTGTTATTTAACCATTTGAATGAAGCCTTTGGAACGTCTCTAGTTAATAGCATACAATAATTTCTTACAATAAAACCATCTAGATGCACTTATTTCTCAAACTTTTTTTGAATAAAACTCTACATATTTCGGAGAGTTCCTCTGTACATCATCAGTTACAGTACATCATTCCACTGTACACACTCAGTTCCGTCCTGATTCTGCTCGCAAGCCGTCAGCAAACCTGTATGACATATACCATTGCTGCGCGTAGAGTGAAAAACTCCTGATGACGGACAGAGGAACTGTCCGAAGCATATAGAGTTTTATTCCCAAGATAACTTTGAGAAATTAGTACATCTAGTTGGTTTTATTATAAAAATTTATCACGATGCACAGTCATCTGAACGTCAAAAGAGTACAATAAATTATTATAAATGTAACGCCGCCCATTATAAATATAGAAGCGATTATTGCTGCATAGAGAAGTAATCGTTCTTTATCATGATAAATTTTTTAACTTTGGCGGAGGTGCTATGTACACTGTGCCTTAAGGAAATATTGAATGGAGTTTTAATTTAGCCGTGGCTATGAGCATATTGTATTGCCGTCTACACATTAACGACATGACAGCTACTTTCGGTTTCCATCTGAGGCTAGTGTTTTTCTTCTCGCCGCCACATCCACACCAGTTATGTTAACACCCAGCCCCAACAATCCTTACACCTACACAACTTAAGCGCCTAATCTCCAGAAATTGAGAATTTTAAAAGTGCGGGGATATACATCCAAGCTGCCAATACGTCTTCATAGACCGATGCTTAATTCTATGTTTTACATACACACAAAGATACATAAATACACATACCTACAAACGTACATATATATATATATGTATATATATATATATACACACACACACACACACACACACACATCCATACAGGCATGCACACTTACATACATATATACATACATACATGCATGCCTACATACGAACATACATAATACATACATATATACGTATGTACGTACGTAGTATATATGTGCATGCATACATACATGCATACATAAAAACTTACGTACATACATACATATATACATACGTATATACAGTACGTACGTACTACCTACTTACATGCAAACATACATTTGTACGTACATACATGCATACATACACACATATATACATAATGCATACATACACATACGTACACACATACATGCGTACATATATACGTACATACGTACATACATACACACATACATACATAGAAACACACATACGTACATACATACATACATACATACATACACACACATACACACATACACACACACACACACTTCGACTCTCGTCCAAGAAAGATTTTATTCTGCGTGGCGTTCTGCTTAGGTCTAACGCAATTGTACAATGTTGATAAAGATAGGACACAAACTACGTAACCTTATCCTTCAAGGTTACTTAACTTTACAATGATAAACAAACATGCAATTTAAAAAATCATCGACAAAGAAACGAGGGAACAAAAGGTCATACATCACACTCAGACTGACGTTATATTGGACAATCTGCTGTAATTTTAATGCCTTCACAACAGTCCGTCAGTCGCAACACAATTAGTTTTACTTCAGCATGACTGCATGTTTTGTTCTGCACCGACAATCATCAGGTCACTCTTAAAACGTTTTTAAAATAACGAAAAATATAGTCGAATATAATTCAGAGTTTTGGGATGCCATATGTGATAAATCTATATCAAAATATAAAATTATTTACCTTTAATTTATTACTTATGACGGATCATTTTTAAGTTCACACTCAGATAGCACTAACATAATTTTTGTCAAGAGATGAAATGAAGTGTAGCCTCTGGACTGGAGTATCAAATTTAATTCTACGAGGAGAGGTGCAAACAGAATGAAATGCATTTTCGATTTACATTTAATTTATCGGTTTCATTGATAGCATCCAAATGGGGAGAAGAGTCCCTAAGGTTTGAGCTTCTCACGATGGTCGCTGTGCAGAAAGCCCACTTCTACAGTATTTTGTCATCTAACATTACAAATACATAAAGACATTTCAGGGTCCATTCTGGGATTTGATACCACCTAGTCTAATAAATGAACCCCGAAATTTTAGAGACTTATTCTGGGAAGTTTCATAATGTAGTCTCGTAAATTTATACCGACATTCCAAGGAACATTCTGGGATGTTATATCTTGTAGACTCATAAATGTATACTGATAACACGAGGACCATTCTCTGAGGTGATATCATGTAGACTCATGGATGTATATCGACGTTCCAAGGAACACTCTGGGATGTTATATAATGTAGACTCCTAGATATTTACCGATATTCCAAGGGAATACTCTAGGAAGTGTTATCATACAGCCTTACAGATATATACTGATATTTCACAGGAACATTCTCGGATATGATATCATGTAGCCTCATAGATATATACCGACATTACAAGGACGTTTCTCGGATGTGTTATGATGTTGACTGATAGATGTACACCGACATTCCACAGACCATTTTGGGATGTGATAGCATGTAGTCTCGTAAATGTATACCGACACTTCAGGGGACCATTGAAGGATGTGACGTCATGTAGTCTCGTAGATGTATACCGACATTCCAAGGAACACTCTGGGATGTGATGTAATGTAGAATCATAGGTATCTGCCGATATTCCAAGGGAATGTTCTAGAAAGTGTTATCGTTTAGCCTCATAGATGTATACCAATATTTCAGGGGAATATTGTGGAGTGTGATATCATGTAGCCTCTTAGATGTCTTCCGACATTGGAAGGGACAATTCTGGAATATGATTTCGTTTGATATTTTAGAATACTTACTTACTCACTCCATGGTGCAGAGTCCTTCTTGAGAAGCTAACTGTTTTGCAGCTAGTCAAGAAATTCTCCGCATTTCACGGAATCCGAAGGTTCATTACCGCACTCACAAACTTCCGTCACGTGTCTATCTTGGACCAGCCCAATCCAGTCCATATACCCACATCCCACCTCCTGGAGATCCATCCTAATATTATCCACCCATCTACGCCTAGGTCTCCCCAGTGGTCTCCTTCTGTCCGGTTTCCCCAGCAAGACCCTATACACCCCCCTCTCCTCACCCATACGCACCACATGCCCAGCCCATCTCATTCTTCTCGATTTCTTTTAGAATAGTATTCTGCAAAATAAGCAGATTACATCCTTCTACTTCAAACTAGAAGTGTCATTCATCTCACATATATTTGTAACTCACTAACGGACTGTATTGAATGTCACCTCAGAAGACAGTAATTTTCGTACTTTTAATTTTGCCGGTGCGAGGTACAGATTCGTACCCTACGTAGTTTCTTGTGTTAACCGCATTTCCATTTCCTCTCATTCCACTCACGACTGTGCACTGGCCTGCAGAATGTTACATCGGATTTAATATCGCTCGTACACTCCATACCCCACTAAAAAAAAAATTCCTTTCCACGTTCAGTCCACAGAATGAAACAATTCATAAAGTTTCGCTGTAGCTTTTTATGGCAGTGACGGTTATGAGTCGATCGCGCACTGAATAAAATATGTAGCTATTCCTTTAGTTTCCGCTTTCATCGACTGGTACATGTGACGATTCCTTTGAGCCATTACCCTAAAGAACGTCAACTGTAGCGACGACACTCGAGGGACAACCAGTTCTAATCTTTGGCGCGACTTGGGTTATTGTGTTTGTAAGTTTTGTTACAACTTTCGTTGTAGGTAGTCGAGAAAGGAGTTACACCGCCACCTGTCTGCCAAACATCTGGAGCTTGAGAATAAAATGGTAAATATACGCATCACCTCTTTGACTTTCAAAACCGTACGTACGGGATGCATTAATAAATTATTTCTCTAACCTACATTAACTGAGGTGTCTTTCTAAAAGAATTTCGGTTTTTGTTTCTTGGAAGTGGGATTTGAAACTTTAAATAATATCTCTTTTATCTTATGTTTATTGGACCGTGCATCATCTTGCTAGTTGAATAAAGATAGACCAACTTGATGTCACTTGCTTTATTTCATTATTCAATGCTCAACATGTTTCGAATGTTAGTACATCCAACCTCAGGAGCTTGCAACATATTTGTTGAGTTATTTCATGTGTTGTATTGCTCTGGTAGGATGTGTGTTCTTGTTACGGTGTGGTTCGGCTGGGGTGGTGTGGATTCCTTAGGCAGGTTGAAGCCTGCTTAAGGATACCGCAAATATCTCTTTTATTTTTAGTTGCATCTAGCATATAAAATAAGATGCCCGTCTTTGTCTGTGCCATCCATAGCCCGTACATTAACAGTTCGTTAGTTTTTAGAAGGAATATGATACGATATGATATGATATAATATGATACGATACGATACGATATGATATGATATGATACGATACGATATATGCCACATGGTGCACACGAACGGGTTCGGGCCTCTTTCTTCGTGTCAATGGAAAATATCGGTTAATATCCGAGTTATGCGAAATAGCTCAGTATGTACCTGACATAAACCATTTTCTCCGGTGAATAAGTGTAAGAAAAAGCAGGAGTTCCTTCCCAGTGAGTATAGCGATGGGAGTGAAAAACAACCAATTCCTATCATGCTCGAGGACATACAACATAATATTTTCAGAACATAGGAAGAAGACTGGTCATGGTTTGGTCAAATAAAAGGGATGGGAGAGGAATACGAGTAGAGAGGGAGGAAAGGAGATAGAAATAATAAAGGGATACTGCAGAAGAAGACAGGAATATTTTCCTCATCATCTTTCAAGGGCCACGCGCTTTATGGTTTCACCGAGATAATGATAATTTGTGAAGTTTATTGTAAGGTGTGCCTCCGTGCTTGTTGGGTGTCTGATGGCACATCCTTGAAACACAGTTTCTTACAAATGGGAGAGTTGTAACTGAAGGAAATTTTTGTGTATTTTGATGCAGACAAAAGTTCTTGATTTTAAGATTTGTTTGAATAAAATTTCCCATTGAAATGTCAACAAATTTTGCGCACTGACGTTACAAAGCTTAATGTCCTACCCTCAGTAAAAACGGCAAAGTTCTTCCTATAATGCCCCGGTACCCATCGAGGGCGGCTACGTATGCACTAGGACCGGTCTGAACTGGGTTTGGCGAAAGGAAATCCCCTTGCCCCGACCACGGTTCGAACCCTACACCGTTTAACACGTAACGACTCTTTTTATCGACTATGCTATGCCAGCTCCCACATCTTTCTCAGAATTTCGCAAAGAATATTGAGAGATTGTCAAGAAATAGAAAATTACGACTTTGTCGAGACTTTTTCGTGTTCGCTAAACAGACTGCACAACGAAGCTAATGTATGTCTCAGCCAGTCAAAAAATTCATCGCCCCCTGCTGAAATTTGCTGTTCACAACTGTGCTGAAAGGGATGTAGGTAGGTTTCACCCTTTTTATAAGCCACGAAGGCCCTTAGGGTGAATAGAGTTATAGCTCTACTCTTTCTAGGACCTAGACTCTAGATTGGGTGGGGGGGTCGGCCTCACGCCCCACCCGCTTCTAACCCCGGGAAAGACACGGTACCAATTGTACAGGAGGCTGGGTGGGCCCCAGGGCCAGTGTGGACAATTGTGGAAAATCTCGCTTCCACAGAGATTCGATCCCCAGACCGTTCAGCCGACTGAGCTATCCGGTCAAAGGATGCCATAGGACCAAACCCTGGACTATGTATTCACAGTTCTCATATTTACACTCTATTCATGATGAGCTGCCGTATCAACTTCCCATGTAAACCTACGTATCAACTTACCATATACACATATCAACTTCCTATATACACATACATATCAAAATAAATTCTGTTATCTGCGGACATTCCGAATACAAATTTGCAGGCATTTCATCTCTCTTTGTCTTCTACATTCATCGCCAAGCAAATATTCCTTCACCTGGGGTTTCCTACAATACCTCATGCAAAACAATAATTATGAAATTCATATTATGCCGTTAGTCCAGAAAATGGAAATAAGGAGTAGTGTCCTAGATGTTATGGTACCTGTTTACTTTCATTTGAAAAGTTCAGGAGCTTTCACGAACTGGCGCAAAAATAAGTATGCCCGATATTGAAGCAAGGGCGAAAAAGAGACTAAAATGGTAGGAGAAAGAAGAAAGGAGGTAAAAAGTCCTGCAACCCCTTCTCTGGCACAACGCAAGCTGCGCTGCTGAAATGATGCCAAGTTTTAAAAGGAAAGGAGTGAAGATGGAGGAGGAAACCACCATTTTTATCGTGGATATAAAACTCTGTGCACAACGCGATATAAGATACAATGAGCTATACTAGTACAGGAGGTGCAGGAAAGACTGACTGAGAAGGGAAGAGTGGAGACAGGGGTGGCAGTCGCAGAATATATTACAAAAACGTAAGAACGTGGTAAAAGATGGAGAAGCTTTACCATGAAATTGAAAGAAGACTAGACGAGGGAGTTCGAAATGAAAAACAAAGAAATGTTCTTGCGGTCATTGCCCACTGCGGCACATGACACTACATGTGATTGTTCCTGTAGTTGCTTCCTGCAGAAATTATTAGCAAAGTAATAACTTTCTGGCTTGTTTCTTTATAACAGTGCATAGTCTATGGCAAGAATTATATGAAACGTGTCAGACATTTCGGACCGAAAATACGATTACTCATTGGAAATGTAAGTACCAAATAAATCACGACGTGTTAGTAGTAATTAAACTTAAGACACTTAATTCTGAAATTCTGGCAAAAAACTTCCAAAAGTATGATACTTTCTCAAAAACTACCAGGTAGTTAATGCTTTATAGGAATATATAATCGCTCTTTGTTGTGAGAATTATACGAATCACACAAATACAAAATATGGGGAAAATGCAGATTTGATAAACGTTACACTTTTGAGAGAATAATGATCACTTTGCATTACCAGTATTTAAAGTAATCCAACACTGTGAAATGTGTCAGTAACAACATTTTGCTGCAAGTGGCCATTGCCTAAGAATATGTACACATGTGTGTATACCCTTTTCTCCAATCGAGAATGATTAGGACTGGAATACGAGTTACCATTTCACTTCTCACACGTAAAAACCTGTTCTGTAACTCAGGCAGAAGAGTTATTGTGACTAAATATCTGGTTCGGACATCTGGATTAAAGAGAGATTAAATAGCAGAATAATAATAATAATTACGTAACTGGGATTAATAATGCATACTGTTAACCTAGGGAACCGCGGTGGCACAGTGGTTAACGTGCTGTGCTACAAATCGGAAGGTCGCTGGTTCGATCCCAGCAGGTGTCATTAGGGTTTTCATTGACATAAAATCCTTCCGGTCGACTCAGCCTCTAACAGACATGAGTACCAGGAGCATTTCCCAGGGGTAAAGGCAGCCGGTGCGTAAGGCTGACAACCTACCACCATCCTGTGCACTTGTCACAAAATTTGGGAACCTTAACTTCCTGGAACCCTCTAGGCCACTCCGGGTCTGTAACGGGACTGCTTTACCTTTACCTTTAATGTTAACCTAGTACTATTAGAGATATATAAAAAAGGATTTACTCGATGGTAGACAGTGTAGCACAAGAGTGGAAATGAGAACTGCATACCAAAGTTTGTTCAAGGGAACACCAATTGAAATGATTACTAAATTTATTGGGATTGAGGTGTTAAAAAATATTAAAATTAATCTTGGTAGTGTAGCCCTCTTTGTGCAGTTGTGGTCTGAACTGTTACTGCTTCCTCAGAGCTTGTCGGTGGCGATGGAGATGTTAATTATGCTACGGCACCCAGTCACAGGGCTGTACAAATGACCGCCGCACCACAGAAAATTTATTCCACAGAAATATCTAATGGTGAGCGTCAAGCCGATTCTAACGATCCTTTGTACCGCAGAATATTGCTCGGTGAATAAGAATGCTGCTTCTGTTTAATCAGGAAATTTACCTTTCATTACCCAATGTCATTGAATTGTGCCTCATACTGGATAAATTAGCCTATAATTTCCACCGTTTGGCACTATTCGATGACTAATCAATTACTAACATAAATTTCAGAGAAATAGCTTGCTAACGAATGACTGGATGTGAGTGTGTGTGTGTATATATATATATATGTCGGTTTCATTTTCGGGTATATAAGACGTAGGAGGTAATACGCAAGAATATGAGTCGCGCTCTCCTTTTACCTCCCCCTCCGCCGTCTATTGACGCACAGAACTTTGCAGACTAACATAACTTTAATTGAGTTTTGTCACCGGTTCTTCGCCTTCAGATTTTGGAACACCAGGACTGGAGGAACATGATTCGAAACTGCCTTCCGCTATTGCCCAATTACCCAGTATCCTCCTCGAGATTTGCCATATGTTTATTTTAAACATTTAGAGAATAAACAATTTCACAACATCATTTCTTTCCTTTCGATCACGTGTGTTCCTAACTCCAAGACGAACGAAAGAAAATCTTGGATTTTCATTTTACTATGCAGGCCTATGCAACATTCCAAAGAGTACATTATTAATTAAAGATGATCAATTAGGAAACTTGACCTGTAATTAAAGGTCCTAACTGAACCTTGCTCTTAATTTGCACAAAATGTAATGATGACAAAAATCTCGACATTAATGACTAACCTCTGAAAGCACAACTCGACTTTCGAAATACTGACTTTCCCTGGATGTATCACCTCTGGAATTTTGTTTCCCTTCCCTCGATTTAAAGTCTATTGGTTAAAACCCATAGTTATTAATTTACTGTTGGGATGAGTAAATTTCTTTTTTTTAAACTGCGGAGGGCGTGAAGGAAGTACTGCTAGGTATAATTGATACGAAGCAATGGGAGGATGGTCGAATGTACGCATTGGTGAAGTACAAACTTAAATTTAAACATGTTCAATGTAATTAATTAACTATAAAATATTTATAACTAATTGCAAAAATGTTTATTAGTAACTATTTGTTGAAAATACTGCACTTCTTTGGGTTTTTAAGCAGTGATTAGTGATAATTCCTTTACAGACGTTTTGTAAAAACTATAGCACCAGACTTCAATGACCCCTGAAGATATGACCGACAATTTGTCGCCAAACGTCTGGAAGGAATCAGCAATATTAACTGCGTAAGAGCCCAGAAGATAGCAGCTCTCTTCTACTTCGCGGCGGAAGCCTGAAATATCGCAAAAAGTTTGTTGCTTCGTATTATTTCCCCTGCACGTGTCGGCCACTGACGGCCATCTCTACAGAGAGGGCTTTGTTACAAAGGAATATATTTCTATGCAAATGTTGTCAAAGATGGGCATAAATAAATTGATGAGCACAATAAATTAATAAAAACTTTTTTGTTTGACCATGCATCTTGATATCATCAAAGTCACACATTCACCAACAGATGCACTTTATATCAGCCTTGTAAATCAATTTATAAGGTTGATATAAAGTGCATCTGTTGGTGAATGTGTGAATCTGGTAATAAAAACATTTCTAAACTGTATAAATAATGTTTGTTTCCAACTTAGCACACATTTGTAAAGAAAAGAAAAACTTCTATATTAATTTTATATTTTATATATTTAGTAATTTTCTGTCTAACTCTGCAATGAAAATTAATGAATTTATGCACATCCTTAACAACACTTATATCAAAATATATTTCTTGGAAACTATTTTCTCCCTGCAGATGGCCGTCATGGGCCGAAATATTTAAGACACTTGTTAGGAAGTAAAAACTAGTTACTTGTATTTATATATATTTCGACAATTAGTTGTTAAAAATATTGTATTAGAAACACATAATTGTTGACTTGATATTGTTATGGTTATCAAAAAAAAAAGACTCCCAACTGTTCGAGCATGTAGCACGCATGTGGAAATGAGAACACCAAGCGAAAGAATTATATAGAACGTTTCAGAGGAGGTGTGAGGATAATAGTAAAATTAATCTCAAAGATTATGGTGAGAATTTTTGTCCTGCATTTTTTTTCTGACTAATTAATAAGTCCATAACACATCATTTGGTTTCAAACTTTCTTTCCTGAAGAGAAAAGTTTTGTTTTAAGGTGATTCACCCTGTTATATTTTCATTGTCAAAATATCACCAGCAACTACGTCATCAAAGAAATTCTCACAGTTTGAGGGGAACATCACAACTATAAAATTTACATTAATTGATTTGTATTTACAACCAATTACACAATTTATACGCATTCGGAATTTACTTATGCTACATAATTTGAAAAGAGCTCGAATAGCTCAGTAAGTCTAGTTCCTAGCCTGTGGGCTGGACGAAAAAGGAATCTGAGCTAAATACTCTGTAGGAATAACATGTTCTCTCGTCTCTGAAATATTCAAACCGCCTCTGAAACCAAATATCCTCCTATCCAATGAATAAATTTGGCATTTCCTGTCGGATAAAGCAGTCGAGACGTGAACCTAATTATTTTTTCCCATCTAGTTCAAAGGTGAATAACGCATGGAGATATATTTCCACTCTCTAATATGTCTTCATGTAATGGTGCTTAATTAACACGAACATATTTTACTCTATTCCAAATAACTTTTTTTTTATCTGAAGCCTTCCATATTACTTGCAAATTTGCCGCTTTTACTTTAGTTTCACTTTCTCTTGAACGCATAAACAATGAAATGTTTCTTTCCTGCACACAGGAATAAAATCAGTGCTGGGTCCACTATACGGTTTAATATTCAGGTCTCTGCAAATACTACAGCAGACTATTTGAACAGGGCCAAGAGCTATGTTGTTTCCTGGAGAGTGGGGTAGAATCGCAGAGTTCGGTTTAGAAGCGAACGAAACGTAATTTAAGATTATATTTCTAGCAGAGTAGAAAATTGTTTTTGTTGTAAAACACGTTATTAGAAATAAGACATTAATATTCTACGGTATAAAATTCTTAACAATGGTTTCCCGGAGGATACGAAATAAGTAAACACGGTAGTAATGTCCATATACGACCAGTGGGAGGAAAAACGACCTTTGAACATAGTAAAAAGTTCTTGAATTTCAGATTTATGAAACGTTTAGAAAAAACAAAGCATAGAGAGGGAAAAGACTGAGGGAGCAGAATACAATTACAGAATCCGACGGAAATAATGACGCAAAAACTTATGGCCTAGAAATCGTGACAACCGACTGGTTCGTCTTTACAGAAGAAGAAGATGCTGAAAACGAAACAAAGAGGACTTTATGATGGGTGTTTATTAACGGACACAAGTGTTTAAGTCATCGTAGTTACCTGTGTAAACTGATTGGTTGACATAGCATCGTTGCTAATGTTACAACGCTCAATCTTTACGAAAGTAGTTACATATGCAGCTAATTACGTCATACAAAGTTTCCTTTTTTGAGACGCACAAAACAACATGTGATCTGTTGGGAGTTATATGTGTATATATATATATATATTTATATTTATTTATTTATTTTTGTATATGCGTGTATGTGCGTGTGCGTGAGTGTGTGTCTTTGTGTATTCACTTATAAAAAGTACATTTTAAGGAACAATTTGTAACGTACACAACACGGGCCCACAAAACATTTTAAGCCTTGCACTCCACAGCACCTACCCTGTGCCGTGTTCAAGGATCCCACCTTTTCAGTTACCCGTGGTTTTTGCATTTGTTACACTTGTTCATAAAACGTTTTATATTCGCTTGATAATGACCCATAAAGTAGCCGAAACATGTAGTTAGGAAAAATTATTTTTCTTAATAAAAGATTTTGTGCGTGCTAACATATTTCCCCACTGATTTATTAAGAAACGCAGAGGTATACAAATGTTTGTTCCTATTAAAAGAGTCAAGTGAACTGCAAGGGTCATTTTGTATTTGATGGGATCAGAAGACGATCATTCCAGACGAAGTCAGAAAAACGGTTGTGGAATTGTTGTCACCTATTTCATTGATTTCTCTCAACATTTGCCTGAAGGCAGTGGCGTACCCAGGAATTTTGTTCGGGCGGGGGGGGGCTTCAACCAATTCAGTTGAGGGTAGAGGACAGAGAACCGTGATGTGGGGGCGGTAGCCCCTACCCCCTAATCAAGGGTTCTGGAGACAGCTGTAATTTGGTACAAGAATTTTCATTTCATATAGTAAAAGTTTCTTAATTTTTGGTACTTTAAGACTATTTACAATGACAACCAATTTATTTGTCATTGCTGAAGTAAAACAATTGCGAACCTAGGTAGTTTTAAAATTGTACTGAATTTTTCCGAACGTCATGGAGTGTTGGCATCCTAAATTCAGCAATTTTTAAGAATTTTCACAGTCGGGTTCAGTTTGGTACGATTTTGGAAGGCCTTCGGAATTTCGAGAGGGGGTGGGTTTGAACACCCCTCTTCTCTCGGTACGCCACTGCCTGGAGGTCAGAATAACCGAAGCATTCACATATTCCACTCAGTTACTTCCAAAAAGTACGACAAATATGTCACTTTTCTTTTTCAATGTACTCAGGAAGAGTGCACCGGAAAAGTTACGGATGGAAAAATCTGTAGGTACTGTACGATGAGTGCATCCGGACTAGCGGGAAAACTCCTTCTAACTCGAGAAATGATCCAACGAACGTAAAATGTTACCCTCACCCGCGTGAGAGAAGAAACATTGACATAAAGTTAAATATTGTTTCAGTGAAAAACGCGAATCCATTTTATATCTCAGAACGACCCGTTCCGGAGTCATGACTTCCTATTAACAACGAGAATATACGTATTTCCTCCCTGGCACCAATTTCTTAAGAATAAACCACGTTTTTGACACTGATAAATGAAATTGGGCAAGCCAGTTTTGAGAACATTTATTACACAGCGTGGATTTAGAACACGTACTACTGCGGGTAATAGGAATCTCCAGAACCGCGAAGCAACAATACAAGACACGGTTACCATCCCAGTTTGTTTCTTTTTCTCAAAGCATTTGTTGAAACATATGACTCTAGCTATAAGCCAAGCAATACACTTTTCATCCTTCAGATGGCCAGCAGCCCAGAACGACTGTGGTAATTGACTGTATCCATCAGAACTAGAAGCAGCTCGCATTTCAGTAATTCACAGCTTTCGAACAAGAGTATAATATTTGTTTACACGTACCAAACCCCTTTTCGGAAGCAAGTTTTATTTTAAAAAGTCCCATAATGTGCTAAATCTCGATACTTTTTTCACTCTGCCTAACTGTTGTGTCTTTAGGTGGGTCATCCCCGTTGTGTTCATTAGCATGAGCAAGGAATAAGTTTTAAAATAAGTCGAAACACAACTAGTATCATAGGTATTTTATTATTATGTTTATTAAAGGTGACTACATGTTTCGGCCCCTGTTTTGGGCCATCATCAAGTCACATGGTAAGAATTTTGAGGAAGTTATAAAATGTACGTCATAAAATAAGTCATATAAGTCTAAAATTCAACGAGATCTCCTTGTCGTTTTAATATTCTAATAATTAGTTTTAAAATTTGCAAGTAATCATACTGGTTGTAACTTTTATAATCTTACCAAATTTAGAACTAGTTATTAGAATATGAAAACGACAACGAGATCTCGTTTAATTTTAGACTTATATGACTTATTTTATGACGTACATTGTATAACTTCCTCAAAAAAAACATAACCAAATCGTTGCTCACAATTTTCATGTCTTCATCCCCATGATTCAAACAACATGCATAAACATACTTTTTAACAACATATTATTAAGATATTTTCAACCGAGAAACTGGTCTCCTTCGGTATTGTCTGTAACTGTGACAAGGTGACGGTTTACATTTCTGATCGTGAATCCGACTATCCTGCATGCGGAGTTTTGTAGTTTTTCCCTTTGTGAAGGCAATTGTCGAAATTGATTTAAAGTGTGCTTACTGCGTCAACTTTCGTTAAGTACGTCAGCTGCCCCAGAGATACTTTACATCAGCATTCCATTTCACGTATCCACACAAGCGTTCTACACAGAACTCTACATTTACTACGTGACTCTTTTACACCACGCACAGTATGTTAATTACGTTTAAAATTAGCTAATAAATTTCATGATATATTATTTGTTACTTGTTCCCTACTGATGAACCCTTGTGGACTGAAACAGTTAGGAATACTCAGTGATACAATATAATATAAATATCTGAGGAAGAATATTGTGAATTTTGTTGGTTGGGTGTTGTGGTTATCGACAATGGACAGAAAAAACAACCTGCAGTATATGTCTGTTTGTCTGTCCGTCCGCATGGAGCAACTCAGCTCCGACTGGAGAGATTTTAGTGAAATTTGACATTTGAGTATTTTTCGAGACTCTCTCGAGGAAGTTCAAATTTCATTAAAATTTGATATAAAAAACCGGTACACCATATGAAAACCTAAGTAAATTTATAAACATATCACGCTGAATTCTTTTTAGAAGGATAAATATTTCAGTCAAAGTTATAGAGAAGATTAAAAGATAATATTTTATTTGCAATAAATTTTTTCCGAAAATTATGTCTTTTGTGATGTGATGTGGAAAACATGGTAGACCCAGAATGGCCTCAGATCGAAATATAATACGGCGAAGGGTCCTTGCACGCCGCATGCTCAGGCTATAGACACAAAATCAAAATGTGTAATACTGCATTTCTATGGATAAAAATTTTACGCGAACACGTCTGAGTATTAAGTTCTAATTTGAACAGAGGCATCACGATGTACTTGTAAACATAATATGATATTAAATAATGTACGTCAGCACAACACTTTATTACACAAGGTAATTACATTGGCTACATGTTTCGACTCTTAGTCAGTCATTTTCAGGTCTATTTTGTCAATTGAGTCACAAGATACTATGCACAAATAGAGAACGCTATGTGTGCATAGCTTCTTGTGATTCAATTGACAAAATAGGCCTGAAGATTACTGACTAATAGTCGAAACATGTAGCCTATGTAATTACCTCGTGTAATAAATTGTTGTGCTGACGTACATTATTTTATATCAAATTACGTTCTACGTCCATTACCTCTTTTTTGAGTCTGTATTTATGAATTTGATTTCCTACGGACGGCAGAAGGCTAAGACTGGCTTAATTAACAGTCTCTCAGTTATACGACAATTCTTCTGACCCTGTGTGTTTGCATAATGTGAAGAACTGAGCAATGCTGCAGGCAAATTGAGGTTCCATTTATGGGTAACAGGAAACAACATTTCGCTGACCTTACTCTAATAGGCAGAAAAACACTTTTCCAAAGAAACAACTTCACTGTAACTTCTCATATGATTGGGAAAATGCTTGATAAGTTCAGCAAGAATTCAGTATTGTAGTCTAAAATAAATATACATGACGTTTCGTGGGTTGGGTTGTCATCTGACTTCAGGCAATTATGCGTCATTTCACTGAGTTATTTATTGTGCGTTAGTAATTGGTTGCGATCACAGGTGGAAATCTTCAAATTCTAGAATTCACATACTCGACCGTTACCAGTATGAGGTAAACTAACTGCCTGAATGTTGGCAGCAGAATCAACTGACGACACATCAGCCAATTATATGTACCTCAGTCATGATATTTCCCAACAAATATAACTGCAGTGGAATGAAACACTCACTAGACAAAAGCTATTACTGTAGTCATGTATTCCTCCTTTGTACTTGTGACAGTGTCAGCTGTGATAGGTCAGTCATTGTAGTGATTATGCTGCGGATATTTGAAAGTCAATTATCGTCAGGGTCGAAGTCACTTGTCTATAGCTCCCACACCGACCCTGGGGCCCAATTTGCCTCCATATCAATGCGTACTGGGATTCGTTTTCCAGGAATACAGCTGCTGGATTCGAGGCCGCACATTTAATTTATTCGAGCGCCGAGGTTAAGACAACAGCAAAGCATTGTATTTCTGCTCTCCCATATATCGTCATGGTGTGATGCTTAATTAAGCACAGGAATTATTATACTTCCACTGCTGAAAGGGATGGACGTCGATCCTAAAATGCATTCAGTAATTGTATTGTCTTTGGACCCATCAGTAGACTAGTATTAATTACGAACTCGAGTTTCGGACAGTGGTTCTGTTTCAGCCTTCAGACGACAAAGGAATCTGATCTGAGGGAGTGATTGACAAGTTTTATGCTCCATGTGCTCGCAGGTATTAATATTATAAATGATTCAACGTTGTCAAAAAAAAATTTGTAAAATATACGAACTTCTTCGGGAATAGAACCTACAAAGCTAACCGTAAGAGTACTGTTGGTACAATGCGTACAGTGACTCAAGTGCAGATAGAAGGATTACAAACTCCGTACACATCACAGCGTTCCAGCATTTACCCAAGTTTGAGAAAAATAACTCCAGAGGTCCGCGAATAATTACTCGTAGACGCTAAAAATGCAGCGAGCAACTTCAAATCAAGAAGGTATAATTAACAGACATATTGAGCCTACTTGATATTTTTAGTTTTGTGAATTGCTTAGCTGTATTTTAAATAATTGTTATTGCGTTTTACGAAACAAGTCATAGTACACTCAACCCTGTTATGTCCTGTTTATTGCCATTATTTTTTTTTACAAGATTCACTCTCAAAATGCCTAATCAACGAGAATATTTAATCATATGGTCCTGTTAATCTCTAAGATCAGAACATGTGAAGACAATATTGTAACATAAATAAACACCACAATTGAAGTTAAGTGAATTGTGATGGCACAAAATTTCTTTAGTTTTTGCGAGTTTGGGTTTGAGAGCCTCAGACATTTATTAAAATTACCATAGATTTACTGATGTAGGCTATACTGAAGAAGGCTACTATACACAGTGGACAATAGCCAAAGAACAAATTGCCTATTGCTGTTTCAGTAAGTTGCTCACCGTTGATGTGTAGATGTATCCGTATAACTTTCGGTGGGTGTGTGGAAATCTGACATTCGTAAGTCCCCTCGTCTCTCTTGTTTGTGAACTTGATCTGTAGCCGCCAGTTGTTCGGGTACTGGAACTCGACAGTGTAACGACTGTCCCCACTGTATGTGTGCAGCCCCACGGTCAACAGCTGTAGGTCATCCTCCCCATGTTTTCGCCTCACCCATGACACCTGTCGGTCACAAGAGAAAATAGTAAATTCATCTTCATAAATATAAGTTATCTCGCCAGTAATCTCTACAAATTCGTAAGCAACAATATAAGGTTATAAAGTTACATTCTCTCGTTCTAGGTACGGGATGATTCCTTTTCTGAACACCAGGTTATTAAGTTAATATTTCAAGTGCGCACTTTGGTAAAGTTTCAGGTCTCTTAAATCTGGATTGTAACAGAATGTAGTATTATGTGTACCGGCTTTTGTGTAGTAAATTCCTCTTGAGAAGCTAATAGTTTTCAGCTGATCACAGAGTTTCTATCCTTTTACTAAACTCGAATGTTTATACCCTGTTCATAAGATTGGGCCACTGGTCCTATCCTGAGTTATGTCAATTGTCTCAAAACCATGCTGTTTTCTCTACTCAGATTCATCCCGTTGTTTTTACTATAAACGAAACAAAAAGGAATTATACTATCAAACACAACATTTGGTCACATATTTCTGAAATTATTGTCACTGGTATTATTCATTGAATAAAAGTTCTGTTTGCAAGAGAGTTTTTCATAAAACATAAAGGAATGAAAGAAAATAAATAGTACATACTCCACCAAAATACCAAAGAAAAACCTAATAAATCTAGGTTTTGAAATACGCAACCGTAAGTAAATAACCTTCGTTTTACTGAGGAGGTAAACGCAGGATATCATAGTTCGACCAAAAATTTCAGAAATTTTAGAGGTTACTGTCTCTTGAGTAGAAGTGTGTATTATGGAGTTGTTCGAAAGTAGGGGCAGGAGCTGAAAAAATAAGAACCAAGGAAAACAAAGGGTACTGATTTTACCTGAATCCAACATATTCGTTCGAATATTAACGTGAGTTTGGAGAGTCAACAAAAAATAATTTGAAGTAGTATTATGCTTTACATATGTCATATATTTGTCATTTTAATAAAATCTTACTAACGAAGAAACTGCATGTTGTACATGGAATTATGTCTTTAAACTTTTATAGTTAAGCTGCATGATGATGGTTCTGATGAACCGAATCATGTAGCACAGTGTTGTATGATATTAAATTATTGTGTTTGACGGTACTCTTCTTTTGTATTTCAATCACGCTGTTTTGTTTAATTCAAATTCCTTTCATACTGCCATTCTATCTACAACTGGGTTTTCCAAGTTGCCTCCCTCTTTCAGGTTTTCCTTGTTTCTCTTCCCCTATGCGTGTCACATGTTCCAACCAAAATATTATTTTTAATTTTAACACGCTAAAATGTGTGGCGAAGAGTTCAAATCATGAAAAACTTCAATCTGCGTCTTCTTCAATCCCCTGTTCCTTCACCCTGTTAGACCCAAATATTCTCCTCCTCATTAGGCTGCTGTTGTACGGTCTCCATCTGTCTCAGTTTAGACTTATGCATTTACCGTATATACAGGTTTGTGCGGTCTGTGTGAAAATGTGTGACAATCGCCTCCTTGAATTCGGAAAATACAAGATTTTACAATGGAAACTATAACCTAAATCACCGACTACGGCGAGATTTTAGTTTCTTATTGTGGTATTTACGAAAATTCAGGTCTTCTTTGATATTAGGTTGTGTGTCCTGGTAAACAGTTACGGATGTTAGGAAGAAGCGTGTTGCCTTCAAATTTGTCACCTAACAGCCCTAGTGGAATTCTTGCTACTACGAATCTGCGAAGTGTCTCTGTTTGCCAGCTGACACAACGTTAATCCTAGAAGAGCTCTATGCTCTCTCGAATATTCCTTCAAAATGTAGCTGCGTTGCAGCTAATACATTAACCAAAACACAACAATTTTTTTCTACTATCCAATTTTCAACCTCTGAAGATGAGAAGTTTTCGTCCTAAGTTGTATTAAGTTACTAAGAATAAGCAGGCTTACTTTGTATAATATTTGTCAACTTGGAATCTTTTTAAGTAACTGTCAGGGCTGCCCAAGATCCTTTGACGACTTGCTATGGCATAAAATGGGGAGAGATTTAACGTATTAAAAATGCTCGAATTCAATATTATTATTATTTTGGGTAATGGGATGTAGCGGAAAAGATTTAAGGTGTTACTTACCGTCGTTAATAAATATTATACGTTTATGTAACTGCGGCAAGTGAAGCTCACAATTACTGCTCGGATCGTTGAGACTGGACATGGGGGGGGGGGGGGG